>Ga0315282_10002709_pt1 | contig 32255 bp, 25 predicted proteins | sample YL17G07_20_MG_FD_203693 | JGI IMG/M metagenome (GOLD analysis project Ga0315282, IMG submission 203693) | Sediment microbial communities from Yellowstone Lake, YNP, Wyoming, USA - YL17G07_20 | ecosystem: Environmental > Aquatic > Freshwater > Lake > Sediment | place: USA: Wyoming | collected...
CATCTTGGCAAGCCGTTCGCGTTGGGTCACTGTCAGATGTCTATAGTGTTTTCCCATCGGCACTTAGGATAGCACCTCCTTAATAAACTATCCCAAGTGTTGCACTTCACTATTGAACTCGCGCCCCGAAAACGAGGAGTTAAGGCTAAAAAAAGGCCACTTTTTTAGGTCAAGTATATTAGTATCAATTCGTTATTGAGGTCCGACCCCAATCTCTTATCTGGCGCCCTTGACGTGGTCCCAGACCTTGACGTAGAGGGCGTTGGCCTCGCCCAGATTGGCGATGATCTCGCTTTTCGCCATGATCTCCGGCTTGACGAAGATGCCCGGGTTGTCCCGGACTTCGGGCGCCAGCAGGGGATAGGCGTCCTTGTTCGGGCAGAGATAATAGAGGAAGTTCGTGTTCTCGGCCGCGACCTCGGGATCGTGAAGGAAATTGATGAAGGCGTGGGCCAGGCCGGCCTGGCGCGCCGATTTCGGAATGACCAGGTCGTCGCACGAGATGACCGTCCCTTCCTCGGGGATGAAGAAGCGGACGTCGGGATTTTCCTTGCGCACCTGGAAAACGTCGCCGTTCCAAGCGTGGACGAGGAGGAACTCGCCCGAGGCCAGGCCGATCTTGTACTGCTCGTTGTCGAACTTGGCCAGGTTCTTCTTCCAGCCGAGGAGGACGGCCTGGGCCTCCGAGAGCTCCTTTTCGCTGACGCTGTTGAGGCTGTAGCCGAGGGACTTGAGGGCGGCGCCGATCGATTCCCGCATGTCGTTGAACATCGTCATCCGGCCGCGCAGGTCCTCGCGGCCGAACATGGCCCAGGTCGGCTTGACGTTCGGCACCCGGCCCTCCAGGTAGGCGATCCCGCTCCAGCAGAGCAGGTAGGGGACGGAGTGATCCATGGCCTTATCGGCCGCGATCTTGAGAAACTCCGGGTCGACGCGGCTGATGTTGGGGAGCTTGCTCGGGTCGAGGCGGAGGAGCATGTCCTGGTCGTACATCAGGCTGACCATGTAGCTCGTTGGCGTCAGGACGTCGTAGCCCGTCGCCCCCGCCTTGAGCTTGGCGTACATGGCCTCGTTCGACTCGAAGGTGTCGATGACGACCCGGCAGCCGTTCTCCCGCTCGAAGCGCCGGATGAGGTCGGGCTTGATGTAATCGGACCAGGTGTAGACGCTCAGCGTCGGCTTCGATGGGCCGCACCCCGCGGCGAGAAGCAGGGACATCGAGAGGAAGATCAAGCCGATGTTCTTCATTGTGGGGCCTATCTTAAGCGCAAGCGGCTATCTTTTCAACCGGGCCAGCTTCTGGCTGGCGACGACGGCGGCGAACGTCACGGCCAGGAGCAGGGTCGACAGGGCGTTGATCATCGGCGGGTTGCCGTACTTGATCATGCTGTAGATCCGGAGAGGCAGGGTCGTCGAGCCGGGCCCGGCGACGAAGAAGGTGATGACGAAGTCGTCCACGGACAAGGTGAAGGCGATGAGCCCGCCGGCCGCAAGCCCCGGCAGGAGCAGGGGGAGGAGGACCTTGCGCGCGCTCTGCCACCAGCCGGCGCCGAGGTCCTGGGCCGCCTCGATCAGCGAGAAGTCGAAATCCTGGAGCCGGGCCAGGACGACCATGGCGACGTAGCTGACGCAGAACGTGACGTGGGCCAGGAAGATCGTGAACAGGCCGAGGCCGACGCCCGCCGCCACGAAGGCCATCAGCAGGCTGATGCCCATGAGGATCTCGGGGACGACGAGCGGCGTGTAGATCAGCATGTAGTGGACGCGCTGGAGGCGGCTGCCGGCGTAGCGGTGCAGGGCGAAGGCGGCCGCCGTTCCGAGGACGAGCGAGACGACCGTCGAGCTCAGGGCGATGATGAGCGTGGCGCGGACGGACTGCCAGATCTCCGGCGAATGGAAGAGCCGGGCGTACCAGTCGAGGGTGAATCCCTGCCAGCGGCTCGAATATTTCGCGGCGTTGAAGGAGTTGGCGACGAGGATGACGACCGGCAGATAGAAAAAGACGAGGATGCCGACGGTCATGACGAGGGGGAAGCGGCTCCTCTTCATTTCACGGCGCCTCTCCGATGACGATGTCGGCCTTGTCCTTCTTGCGCTGGAGGACGAGCACGGCGACGAGGGGGGCCAGGACGGCCAGGATCAGAAAGGCCGAGAGCGCGGCGGCGTGGGGCAGGTTGCGGTCAACGAAGACCCGCTGGGCGATCTTGTTGCCGAGCATCTCGCTCGAAGGCCCGCCGACGAGATCGGGGATGATGTAGGAGCCGAGGGCGGGGATGAAGACGACCAGGACGGCCGTCACGAGCCCGCGCCGGATCCCCGGCAGGAAGACCTTGCGGAAGGCCCGGAAGGGCCCGGCGCCCAGGTCGCGCGCCGCCTCGATCAGGCGGAAATCGAACTTCTCGGCCGCCGCGTAGATCGGCAGGATGGTGAACGGCAGGAACGTGTAGACCATGACCAGGACGACGGCCGCCGGATGGTAGAGGAGCGTCGTCGCGGGACCGGCCAGGCCGACGGCCTCGAGGGCCTTCTTCACCGGGCCCTCGGGATGGAGGAGGGACTTCCAGGCGAAGACCCGGACGAGGAAGCTCGTCCAGAAGGGCACGATGACGAGTATCAGGAGGCGGTTGCGCCATTTCTCCGGGGCACGGGCGATGTAATAACCGGTCGGGACCGAGCCGAGGATGCACAGGACGGTGGTGACGACCGTGATCCAGATCGTCCGCCAGACGATGACGAGGTAGGCGGGGTCCCACAGGCCGCGGATCGTCGCGAGCGTCCAGCCGCGGCCGATGCCGCCGTAGGGATTGGCCGGCCGGAAGGCCACGGCGAAGACGAGGAGCGTCGGGATGACCAGGAACAGCGTCAGCCAGACGAGAGTCGGCAGAGAGGTCAGCCATTCCCTCAGCCGCTTTCGATTCTTCTTCACTGGCTTTCAACCCAAGATGGGGTCGTGTCTACGCGATGCCAAAAACTGGCATCGCGTAGATTTGACCCCGTCTTCATCGTCTCACTTGCCGTTGAGCGGTTCGCCGACCTTCTGGGGCGGAACGGTCAGCAGGCCCTCGTCCGCCTTCCGGAAATGGTCGAGCATAAAGCCGTCGTCGGCGTGCCACCAGATCCACGCCTCGTCCTTCCAGCGGAGGGGCTTCTCGTCGAGGAAATAGCGGGCGTGCTGGCGGAGGACCTGGACCCGGTAGCCCGCGGCCCTGACCCAGTACTTGGTCGTCGAGCCGAGATAGATGACGTCCTCGACGACCGCCGGGAGGTAATTGCGCTGGGACTTCTCCTCGGGCCGTTCGAGCGAGATGTGGACCTTTTCCGGCCGGATGCTCAGGGTGATCGGCTGGCCGGCCTGCAGGCCCTTGTCGTTGAAGCAGAGGATCTCGGGCAGGCCCGCGATCGCCAGCCGGCAGTACTCGCGGTCGGGACAGTCGAGGACGCGGCCCTCGAGGAAGTTCGTGTCGCCGATGAAGGCCGCGACGAAGCTCGTCCGCGGCGACTCGTAGATCTCCGCCGGCGTCCCCACCTGCTCGATCCGGCCGCCGTCCATGACGGCGATGCGGTCGCTCAGGCTCATGGCCTCGGCCTGGTCGTGCGTGACGTAGAGGAAGGTGATGCCGACCTCGTCGTGGATGAGGTCGAGCTCGATGAGCATCTTCTGGCGGAGCTTGAGGTCGAGGGCCGCCAGCGGCTCGTCGAGGAGGAGGACGTCGGGCTTGTTGATCAGGGCCCGGGCCACGGCGACCCTCTGCTTCTGGCCGCCGGAAAGCTGGCCGGGCTTTTTCGCCGCCTGGTCCTCCATCTGGATGAGGCGCAGCATCTTCTCGACGTCGGCCTTGATCTCGGCCTTGGGCCGCCCGGCGATCGTCGGGCCGAAGGCGATGTTGTCGCGGACCGTCATGTGGGGGAAAAGGGCGTAGCTCTGGAAGATCGTGTTGACCTTCCGCTCGTTCGGCGGGAGATCGGTGATGTCCCGGCCGTCGAGGAAGACGCGGCCCGCGTCCGGCTCCTCGAAGCCCGCGGCGAGGCGGAGCATGGTTGTCTTGCCGCAGCCGCTCGGCCCGAGGAGGGAGAAGAATTCCCCCTTCTTGATTTCGAGGGAAACGTCCGTGACCGCCTGGATGGTTCCGAAACGCTTGGCAACGCCGCGGAACTCCAGGAACTCAGGCAACGAAGGAGACTCCTTCGGCGGCGACGGGCAAGAGTGCGGCCATCCTTTTCCTCAAGCCCGTATTATGAAAAAAACGTCCGGCCATTTCAATAAAAATAAATGGTCACGGGCGCGGCCCCGATTCGACGCGGCGCATTGACTTTGGCCCCGGGCCTGGACTATAAAAACATGACACTGCCTGCGCGCGGCCTCTTCGCCTCCGCGGCGGACGACGAAAGGGAAGACCATGGATGAGAGAGAAAACTCGAACGGCCTCCAGCGCAAGCTCGGCCTCTTTCCGCTGACCAACATCGTCATCGCCAACATGGTCGGCGCCGGCATCTTCACGACCTCGGGCCTGCTGATGAAGGACCTCCATCACGCCGGCGTCATGCTCTCCCTGTGGGTCGTCGGCGGCGTCATCGCCCTGTGCGGCGCCCTGAGCTACGGCGAGCTCGGCGCGGCCATCCCCCACGCGGGCGGCGAGTACGCCTTCCTGTCGCGCCTCTTCCATCCGATCCTGGGTTTTCTGGCCGGCTGGGTGTCCTTTTTCGTCGGCTTCTCCGCCCCGATCGCCGCCTCGGCCATAGGCTTCACGGAATACATTTCCAGGGCTTTCCCCCAGATCCTGCGCCTCGGCATTTTCAGCAGCCCTTTTGCCCAGAAGCTGCTTCAGGCCCTGCACGTGTCGAGCGAAGACGCCGTCAAGAAGCTCTGCGCGATCCTGATCATCGCCGCCTTCACCTTCCTGCACACGCGCGGCCTCGAGCTCGGCGCCAGGGTCCAGAATCTCCTGACCGGCCTGAAGATCCTCCTCATCGTCGCCCTGGTCGCCGCGGGTTTCGCCGTCGGCAAAGGGAGCCTGAGCCATCTGACGTCGTCCGGCGCCTTCGGCTTCGATTTCGCCGGCTGGAAGACGATGGGGCTGGCCCTGATGTGGATCATGTTCGCCTACAGCGGCTGGAACGCCTCGGCTTACGTCGGGTCCGAGGTCAAGAACCCGGCCCGGAACCTGCCCCGCTCCCTCCTCCTCGGCACGGGGGTCGTCGTCGTCCTGTATCTCGCCCTGAACCTGTTCTACATCTACGCGGTGCCGCCGGCCGGCATGGAGGGCGTCATCTCGATCGGCGGGCTGGCGGCCGGAAACCTCTTCGGCAAGTCGGCGGAGACGGTCCTGTCCGTCCTCATCTCCTTCGCCCTGTTCTCCTCGCTCAGCGCCTTCATCATCCTCGGCCCGCGGGTCTATTATTCGATGGCCAAGGACGGGGTTTTCTTCAAGTCGCTGGCCAAGGTCACCCCGAAATTCGGCGTGCCGGCCCGCTCCATCGTCCTTCAGGGGATGATCGCCGGTGTCCTCGTCCTGTTCGGGAAGTTCGACCAGCTGCTGACCTACATGGGATTTTCGCTCGGCATCTTCCCCATCCTGGCCGTTATCGGCGTCTTCAAGCTGAGGCGGTCGGGGAAGAGCGTCGTCAAGCTCCCGGGCTATCCCGTGGTCCCGGCCCTCTACATCCTGGCCGGCGTGACGATCCTCGTCCTCTCGTTCCTCCAGCGGCCCAAGGAATCGTCCATCGCCATCGGGACTGTGCTCATCGGCATCCCGATCTACCTTTTCTTCCGGAAGAGATACGGGGCTCCGGCTGAATAAGCTGAATAAGAAGATGGGGTCAAATCTACGCAATGCTAGAAACTGGCATTGCGTAGATTTGACCCCGTCTTGATCAGTCGCGGTTGAAGTGGGGCATGTCCCAGGGGATCTCGACCGAGATCTCGACGAACCCGGCGTAGCGGCCTTCCTCGTACCAGGGCGATTGGTAAATGAACTTCTTCTTCCCCTGCTTCTGGATCGTGTAGACGTTCGTCCGCCCGCTCTCCAGCATGTCCTTGAGCTTCGAGCGCGCCGGCTCCGGATGGCAGTCGAGGGCGTTGGCGCCGACGAGCCCGCGTCCGCCGTCCTTCTCGAAGGCCTCGGCGGCCTTGTCGTTCATTTCGATGATCCGCCCGTCCGTGTCGCAGACCGTGACGGCGCCGGGGAATTCCCGGACCCACCGGTCTATGGCCATTCGAACCTCCTGTCTCCTCCCGTCCATCCTTCTTTGTCGCCGGGAATCTTTTTCATGAGGATTTTACGCCGGCCGCGCCGGGCTGTCCATACAATCACTCGCTTCCGCGAGGGGACAATGCCTATTTACGCCGAGTTTGACCTCGGCGGAGGCGTCGCGTAGAATGACGTGGTGGAGAGTGACATGACCGACCCCGCCGCGTTTTCCGGATTCACGAAGGACACCGTCCGCTTCTTCACCGGCCTCCGCCGCCACAACGACCGGGACTGGTTCGCCGCGCATCGGGACATGTACGAATCCGAAGTCATGGCGCCCGCCAGGGCCTTCGTCGTCGCCATGGGCGAGCGGCTCCGGGCCGTCGCCCCGCGGATCATCGCCGTCCCCCTCGTCAACAAGTCCATCTTCCGCCTCAATCGCGACACGCGCTTCAGCCTGGACCCTTCGCCCTACAAGACGAACCTCGGGCTCTACTTCTGGGAGGGGACGAAAGGCCGCATGGAATGCCCCGGCTTCTATTTCCATCTCGAGCCCCCCGACATCATCCTCGGCGGGGGGATGTACATGTTCTCCGACGGCTTCCTGCCGCGCTACCGGCGCGCCGTCGTCGACGCGAAGCTGGGGGCCGAGCTCCGGAAGATCGTGACCGGACTCGCCGCGGTCGAGGGCTGTGAGCTCGGCGGGACGCACTACAAGCGCGTCCCGGCCGGATACGATCCCGGCCATCCGAACGCCGAGCTCCTCAAGCACGACGGCCTCTACGCCGGGTGGGAGGCCGGAATCCCCGAGGAGTTCTATTCGGCCCGCCTCGTCGATTACTGCTTCGAACGCTACGCGCCGATCCTGCCCCTGCACCGGTGGCTCGTGAGGCTGGCCGGGTGAGCGATAAGAACAACGACATGACCGACGGATCGAAAAGACAATTCACATTCCTGGCGATGATTCCTCTTCTGGCCGCCATTCTCCTGGTTTCCTGCCGCTCCGGCGTCTCCGTGGCGGGGGAGGCGGCAGGGGCTCCGCCTGCGCCCGTCCTGCGGGGCTACACGATCCCGATTGTCGATATCTCCGACGACGCCGGCCGCCAAGTCGTCGTCGACCGCGAGCCCGGGCAGTACCTCGGCCATCCGACGACCGCCCTTCTCGAGGACGGCCGGACGATCGTCACGGTCTATCCCAAGGGCCACGGCAAGGGCGCGATCGTCCTGAAGATCAGCCGGGACGGCGGCTTGACCTGGGGGGAGCGCCTCCCGGTGCCGGACAACTGGGCCACCTCGAAGGAGACGCCGACCATACACCGCGTCATCGGGCCGTCAGGGGAGAAGCGCCTGATCGTCTTTTCGGGGCTCTACCCCGCGCGCCTGGCCGTTTCCAACGACGACGGCCGGACCTGGACGCCGCTCGCGCCCGTCGGCGATTGGGGCGGCATCGTCGTCATGAGCAGCGTCGTCCCGCTCCGGACGGGCCCGGGGCATTATATGGCCATGTTCCACGACGACGGCCGTTTCATCCGCGCCGGCGGCATATCGGCGACGCCGCCGGAGTTCATCCTCTACAAGACATTTTCCGCCGACGGCGGCCTGACCTGGTCTTACCCGGAAATCGTGTACCGGTCGAGCGAGATCAATCTCTGCGAGCCGGGGATCGTCCGTTCTCCCGACGGCCGCGAGCTCGCCGCGCTCCTGCGCGAGAACAGCCGGACGAAGAATTCATTCGTCATGTTTTCGCGCGACGAGGGCCGGAGCTGGAACCCGCCGCGCGAGCTGCCCGGCGCCCTGACGGGCGACCGGCACACGGCCAAGTACGCGCCGGACGGCCGTCTCCTCGTCTCCTTCCGCGACACGACGCTGGAGAGTCCGACGCGCGGCGACTGGGTGGCCTGGGTCGGCCGCTACGAGGACATCGTCCGCGGCCGTGAAGGCCAGTACCGCATCCGGGTGGCCCACAACACCGATGGCGGAGATTGCGCCTACCCCGGCGTCGAAGTCCTGCCCGACGGCACTTTCGTGCTGACGACGTACGGCCACTGGACCGAGGGCGAGCCGGCCTACATCCTGTCGGTCCGTTTCAATCTGGAGGACATCGACAAACAGGCGGCCGCCACTTGGAGGAAATGATCTTTCCCCGGCCAGAGTCCTGATGTTTCCAGCCGCGACGGCCGGGCGGAATCACGTCACGTCGCGCCGCGTTAATCGCTGAGGACGAGGAGCCATCCCTTGCCCGGCTCGATCCGGACGGGGTCGCCGGGCTTGAACACGGCCGCGGGCTGGAACTTGTCGATGGCCGGGGCCCGGAGGACGGCAGCTTTTCGGTCGAGCCCGAGGGCCTTCCAATCGATCTCGAGCCGGACATCGACCGGCTCCGCCGCCCAGCCGGCCAGGGCGACGAGGGCCCGGGCTTTCCCCCCCTTTCCCTTTTTGAAATAGACCGTCGCCAGGACGTCCTTATTTCCCGTCTTGACCGGGCAGGAGTCCGCCCACCAGCCGAACATCTCGCTCGAGGTGATGCCGAAATCGTCCCAGGCCTTCCAGAGCGGCCGCGGATCGCCGGCCCAAGGGAGCCGGCTGGTCATGCCGAAGACCATCCCGCGCCACGGATTGCCCCCGTCCTGGAGCATCTCGCCCATCAGGCCGAAGGGAATCCCCGACATCTCGACGAGCCAGTAGTCCGGACGGCTGCCGTGGTAATCGAAGTACTCGCCGAACCACAGACGGTTGAGGAACGGGAAGTGCTCGAGGTAGAGGTTGGCGCTCGACGCGAACCCGTCGCGCGGATTGTACTGGTTGGCGCTGTGGAGGTCGATGAGGGCGCCCGGCCGGTCCCGGTCGAGGACCTTCCTGAGGCGCAGCATGGTCGTCCGGTCGAAGGCCACGTCGTCGAGGTAGAGGCCGTCGATGCCGACGTTGCGCGCCAGCCAGTCGAGTCCTTCGACGTAATAGTTGTGCCAGCGCGACATGCCGCTGTTGATGACGGCGGCGTCCTTGAGGTCGGGCACGAACCAGGCGGCGATGTAGTCGCCGCCGAGGTGCTCCTGGAGCCAGGAGTAGCCGCCGCCGGGGCCGGGCGAAAAGATTTCGTGCCCCAGGCTCCGCAGGGCGAAGAGCTCGGCCGCGCGGTTGGAGAGCTCGCGGACCGTGTCGTAGATCTTGACCTTGAAGCCGCGGCGGTGGGCCTCGTCGATGTAGGCCTTCATCTCCCGCGTCCTCAGGAAGGGGTAATTGATGTAGGGATTGATGTCGTTGGCGTGGTGGATGTTGATGACGTTGGCGCCGGCGGCGGCGACTTCGTCGAGGGGCTTGAAGGCGTGGAAATAGCGCTGGCCGAAATGCGACGCGGGGTCGAGGAGCTTGAAGGGCGTGAGGAGAAGGGTGAAGTCGAAATGGAGCGTCTCGCCGGCCTTAATCGTCCGCGGGCCCGAGCGGGCGGCGACGAGGACCGCGGACGGCGCGCCCGCGACATTCCGGACCGCGATGCTTCCCTTGCCGTCGTTCCACCACGACGGGGGCATGTTGAGCGGCTTGGACAGGTAGAAGTTCGTGTTGAGAGGGCGGGAATAGTTTTCGGCCCGGAGCGAGAGCTGCAGGCCGGCGTTGACCGAGCCGATCCAGAGCGCGTCCTGGTTTTTCTTCCGGTCCCAGGACCAGTCGAAAGATTTCGGCCGCTCGCCGCCCTTGAAGCCGAGGCCCATCATGTAGCGGGCGCTGCCGGGGGAGAGCGGCGCTTCGAGCGAGATATCGGAGACCGCGACGTCGCGGTCCGCCGTGAGGACGATCTGGTAGTTAACGAAGCCGTCGAATTCCATCCGCGCGTCGACGGTCATGGTCAGGCCGTTCGCGCGGCTTTCGGCTTTCCAGGCCACGGCGCCGGCGGACTGTTTCGTGAAGCGCGGCCGCGCGCCGCCCGGAGTCCAGGCGATCTCCCCCTTGCCGGCCTCGTGGACACGAAGCTTGAACGGGGCCGCGGTCACGGCGACCGGCTTGCGCGCGAACCGGGTCATCTCCGGCGCGAAATAGCTCATGATCCGGGCGGGCAGGCCGTCGGCCCCGATCTCCAGCGACCGGCCCAGGCAGCTCACGGTCGCCTTCTCCACCTTAAGGGGCGTGTACGGCGGGACGATGCCGTCGTCGAAGGCGATCCTCGAATCGAGCCAGCGGAGCCGCGTCATGAGGAAGGGATCCGAATCGCCGGCGTCGGCGAGGGGCGGGCCGGTCACGTGGAGATCGACGTCCACGAAGGTCTCGGGCCAGCCCTTTGGAGCGACAACCACGCGCCCCTTGAACGCTCCGGGCGCCGCGTCCTTTGGCACCTGGATGCCGCACCAGAGGGCCTGGAATTTTCCCTTTCCGACGGGGACGGACTTCTTGAAATAGGTCCCGTCCCAGTTCGAGCCGCCCGTGTTGAGGCAGTTTGCGGCCGCGGCCGGGATGGCCGCGGAACGGGAAGCGGCGCCGGCCGGCGCGTCCGGTTCGGACCGCTTGAAGTCGGTGAAGGTCACTCCGATATCGTCGAGGGCCTTCCGGGCGGCCCAGACGCCGATCTGGAAGGCGAAATACTCGCCTGGCGCGGCCTCGCCGGCGAACGACGTGCCCGGACCCCTGGCAATCCAGCACTGGGGCAGGTCGCCGTCCATGCGGATGGGATGACGACTGTCCTCGGGAAAAATGAGGTAGGGGGCGTTCGGATGGGCCTGGAGCAAGGCCTCGGTCTCGGCCGCGGTGGCGATGACTTCCATCGGCTCGAAACCGCTGAACTCGTCGACCGATTGGATTTCGACGAAGGCCGCGGACGGCAACGAGCCGATCCCGGCCGGTCCCGTCTTGCCGGCCCCGGCGCCGATGGCCGCGAGCCAGGCGGCGTCGGCCGTCGCCCGGGGCGGGTCGTACTTGACGTTCGGATAATTCTTCCTGCCCTCCGACTTGTAGGGCATATAATAGAAGAAATAATCGCCGGGAACCGTCACGGGCTCGAAGACGATGTCGCCGAACTCGCGGTTGACGTCGGCGGCGAAAATGTTCATGATGCGGGCGCCCGTCGTCGCGTCGAGGACGACGAGGCCCTTTTTCTCGGGCTCGGCGTCGCGCCGCCGCCAGGGGATGCGGATGCGGACGGCGGAAGCGTTCTTGAGCGGGCGCGTTGAGGGATTACCGGAGGGAGAAAGAGCCTCGACCCTGACCACGGCCCGGTGATTTCCCAGGCCCGATTCCGGGTCCCATCTCCCGGCACCGAGCTTGAGCTCCTGGGTCGACGGGCCCGCATGAATCGTGGTCGAAATCATGGCTGCCAGGATCATCGTCGTCAATGGCTTCGGCATCGAAGAATCCTCCCGCCCAAGGATAGCGAAGAAGAGCGGAAAGGACAAGCGGCGGCCGCCGGAGTACGAGCGATTCCGGTAACTTTTTGCCATTTGATTTGGTATTTATATCAGACCAAGAGATAGAGGAGACTGTCATGAGCATCATGAGTATCGGCGGCGGGAATGTCCGACAGCGGCTGTGGCTGAGCATCCTCATCGGTCTCGGCATGGGCCTTCTTCTTCAGGCCCGGCCGGCAGCCACCCGCGTTCTGGTGGTCGGAACGATCCACGGCAATCATGCGAGCAGCCAGACTTATACATACCAGGACCTGGTCAACATCCTGGCGACATACGCTCCCGACGTCATCTGCGTGGAGATCCGTCCCCAGGACTTCCGCAAGAAAAGCTATCTCACGGAGATGATGATGGCCACGATCTTCGGCCTGGACCGCGGGCTCAAGGTCTATCCCATCGATTGGTGGGGCGAGGGCAATACCGACGACCGGGCGGAGCGGGAGGCCTTCAGGAAGACGCCCGAATACCAGGTCAAGCTCAAGGAGGAGGAAGCCCTCGTCGCGAAGAACCAGGTGATGCAGGAATTCGAGAAGAAATACGGCGGGCTCGATAAGCTCTGGAGCGAGAACAAGCTGGGATACGAGTTCTTCAACGGCGAGGAATATAACCGTTACATCGAGGAGATGTACGGGGTCTCCATGGCCGTCTACGGCGACGGCCCGATGAACCTGTCCTATCGGACGCGCAACGACAAGATGATGGAGATGATCAAGAAGGCCCTGGACGAAAATCCCGGCCGCCGCGTCGTCATCCTGACCGGGGCCGAGCACAAACACTACTTCGACCGGGCCCTCAAGGGACTGCCGGGCGTGGAACTCGTGAAGTTCGCGGACATCCTGCCCCTGAAGCCGGTCCCCGCGGGCCGGAACATCGACGGTTTCCTGAAGACCAACCTGGCCAGGGGGTATTTCGACGAATCGACGCCGGCCGGCCTGGACCAGCTTTACAGCGGGGCCCTGACGCCGCTCGTCCACGGGATGGGCATGGACGGAGCTCCCGAGACCATACCGCTCGAGAACGTGCCGAAGGCAAGGCTTATCCTCTCTGAATGGGAGAGCCGCGCCCCCAATTCGGCGTACCTTCAGTTCGATCTCGCCTGGGTCGATTTTCTGGCCTCGGACTATCGCCAGGCCATAGGCCGCCTGGAGAAGATACGCGGCCGGCTGGACGAGGTCCCCGAAAGTTCACGGGGTTTCGTGAAAAGCTCCTTCGACCGCAACATGGGCCTCTGCTTCGACCTCCTCGGGGAACGGGGAAAGGCGGTCGAATGCTACAAGAGAGGCAAGGCCGCCTGCCAGGAGCTCGGATATCCGGAGCGTTACATCAAATACGTTTTCCGGGACCTCGAGGACAAGCCTTACCGAAGAGAAACCCAAGGGCCGGGTCCTCGGTAGGGGACCGAGATCGGCAAGAGAGGGTAAACGAGGCGGGTTCGTATCCGTCTGCAAACGGGGACAAAAAAAGGGGGACGCGTTGCCGCGCCCCCCCTTTGTGTCGGAACGGATCTATTTAACGGCCTTGTCTTCCGTGAAGAGCGACGGGGCCTCCCGCTTGCTCTTCAGGATGGCCCAGCCCACGCCGACGAGCATCAGGGCGGCGACGATGATGACGCCGAGGCTCATGTGGCTGAACTTGACGATGATGGGCGCGGCCAGCAGGCTGACCATGTTCGCGACCTTGATCATCGGGTTGAGGGCCGGCCCGGCCGTGTCCTTGAGCGGATCGCCGACCGTGTCCCCGACGACGCCCGCCTTGTGGCGCTCCGAGCCCTTGCCGGTGTTGGCGGCCAGGTCGCGGGGCTCGTCCTCGATCGACTTCTTGGCGTTGTCCCAGGCGCCGCCCGCGTTGGCCATGTAGACCGCCAGGAGCTGGCCGCTCAGGATGATGCCGGCGAGGAACCCGCCCAGGGCCTCGACCTGGAGGATCAGTCCGATGGCGAGCGGCATGAGGACCGAGATCATGGCCAGGGGGATGAGCTCCTTCTGGGCCGCGGCCGTGGAGATGCCGACGGCCCGGGCGTAGTCGGGCTTGACCTTGCCTTCCATCAGGCCCGGGATCTTGAACTGGCGCCGGACTTCCTCGACGATGAGGCCCGCGGCGCGCGAAACGGCCTTGATCGACAGCGAGCTGAAAAGCCAGGGCAGGGCGCTGCCGAGGAGGAGGCCGATGAAGACCTTGGTGTCGGAGATGCGGATGGCGGTCATGACGTCCTTGACGCCCATCTGGAGTTGGACGCGGCCGACATCCGTGATGAACGAGGCGAAGAGGCAGACCGCGGCGATGACCGCCGAGGCGATGGCCACGCCCTTGGTGATGGCCTTGGTCGTGTTCCCGACGGCGTCGAGATCGGCCATGATCTGGCGGGCCTTCTTGGTTTCCTCGTCATTCATGTCGTGCCAGGCCATCTCGCCGATGCCGTTGGCGTTGTCCGAGATCGGCCCGTAGGAATCCATGGCCACGTTGTTGCCGGTGTGGCTGAGCATGCCGATGCCGATCATGGCCACGGCGTAGAGGACGTAGGTCGCGCCGGTGCCGCTGTAGAGGAGGAGGGCGATCATGAAGCTCAGGGCGATGACGACGACGGCCCAGACGCTCGATTCCATGCCGACCGATAGGCCGGACAGAATGGTCGTCGCCGGGCCGGTCTTGGTCGAGCGGACGATCTCCTTGACCGGGCCCTTGCGGGTCGAGGTGAAGTAGGACGTCAACGGGTTGAAGGCCACGGCCAGGGCGACACCGACCGAGGTCAGCATGGCTAGCCGCCAGTCGTGGGCGTAATAGACGGCGACGACGAACGACCAGAAGATCGTGTTGACGCTCGAGACCTCGTAGGACCGGAACATGGCGCCCTCGGCGTCCTTGGCCCTGAGGAACTTGAGCGGGAAACGCTCCCAGATGGGGACGGTGAAGGTCCCGAGGATCGAGGAGATGACGCCGATGGCCCGGATGATGAGCGGGTAGACGATCCACTTCAGGGCGTGGGTCGGATCGATGGCCATCAGGGCCAGCCCCAGGATCAGCCCGGAGACGATCGTGACCTCGTAGGATTCGAAAATATCCGCGGCCATGCCGGCGCAGTCGCCGACGTTGTCGCCGACGAGGTCGGCGATGACGGCCGCGTTCCGCGGGTCGTCCTCGGGGATGTCCTTCTCGACCTTGCCGACGAGGTCGGCGCCGACGTCGGCGGCCTTGGTGAAGATGCCGCCGCCGACCCGCATGAACAGGGCCAGGAGCGTGCCGCCGAAGCCGAAGCCCAGCAGGGCGTCGGGCGCGGCCGTGCCGAAGACGATGAAGATGATCGTGCCGCCGAACAGGCCGAGGCCGTCGGTCAGCATGCCCGTGATCGTGCCGGCGTAATAGGCGATGGACAGGGCCTCGTTGAAGCTGCGGCGGGCGGCCGAAGCGGCCCGGACGTTGGCCTGGATGGCCATGCGCATGCCGAGCTGGCCGACAATGAGGGAGAACGAAGCGCCCATGATGAAGGCGATCGTCCGGCCGACGGCAATGATGATCCGGGCCTTTTCCTGCCCGAACTCGGCCACGGCCTCGGCGCTGGCCGGGACGACGTAGACGCTGAGGAACAGGGCCACCGCCAGGATGCCGATGAGCGGCAGGATCTTCTTGAGCTGGCGGCTGAGGTAGCTGTCGGCGCCGACGCGGATGGCGTTCCAAACTTCCTGCATCTTATCCGTCCCCTTGTCCTTGCGGAGCACGGTCTTGCGCAGCATCCAGGCGTACCAGAGGCTGACGAAGGCCGTGAAGAGGACGCAGATAATGGCGATTTGCTCGAAGGAGTTCAGCCCGTGACGGGCGAGTCCCAGTAGATTCATGATGCATTCCTCCCAAACAGAAAGTCCATATTTTACACAAGATGGGCGAAAAATCAACCCCTGTTGGCGGCCTTTATGAAGCCGGAATCGCCGGGCCGGGATGTCATCACGAGGTCTCCGGACCGTGGCGGTCTCGCGGACGCGTCCCGGCGGGTTGACGCCGACGTGCCGGCTCTGATATAAGGACATCAAATCCAGCGCGCCGCGCGCATGAGGGAGGTTTTGGGATGTCGGAAAAATCGAGACTGGTCACGCTCATTCTCTGTGCCTGGTTCGGCATGTTCGGCGGCCACAGGTTTTACGTCGGCAAGACGGGCACGGGGATCGTTTGGCTGCTGACGTTCGGCTGTTTCTTCATCGGCTACCTCATCGACCTCATCCTGATCCTCGTCGGCCAGTTCTACGACAAGAGCGGCAAGCCCGTCCTGGTCTGGATGCGCCGCGTCGACGCCGAGGGGAAAGTCCAGGACTATCTCGTCTGATCTTCTCCGGTCGTTCGCCTCCGGCCCCTTCGCCGCCGGAAACCGGGGCGGAAGACTGTGCTATAATTGCGGCGACCATGAGCATTGAAAAACCCTATCCTCAACTCGAAGAACTGCTGACGCTCGTCGGCGAGGCCGGCCGGCGCCTGTCGGACATCGAGGCCAGCGAGGGGGCCGCCGGAAACATCTCGGTCTTCGCCGGATGGCCGGTCGAGCCCGGACGGCTGTTCCCGCTGCGCGAGACGATCGCCCTGCCGCTCGAACTGCCCGAGCTCGCCGGGAAAACGTTCATCGTGACCGGCTCGGGCCGGCGCCTGCGGGAGATCATCCAGGACCCGGCCGCGAACCTCGGCTTCCTCGCCGTCGACGCCGGCGGCCGGACGGCCCAGCTGTTCACCTCGCCGCGGCGGCTGTTCGTCCAGCTGACGAGCGAACTCAACTCCCACCTGGCCGTTCACCGCGACCAGATCCTGGCGACCGGGAGTAGCTTCCACGCCGTCATCCATGCCCAGCCGCCCAACATCACCTACCTGAGCAACGTGCCCCGCTACCAGGACCAGACGTATCTGAACCGCCATCTCCTGCGCTGGCAGCCGGAGCTCATCATCAACCTGCCGGAGGGCGTCGGGTTCGTCCCCTTCCGCGTGCCGGGGTCGGCGGGGATGATGGAGGCCACGGTCGCCGCCCTGCGGAGCCACCGGGTGGTCCTGTGGGCCAAGCACGGCGTCATGGCCCGGTCCGACACATCCGTCAAGCGGGCCTCCGACCGGATCGAGTACGCCGAGACGGCCGCCCGCTACGAGTGCATGAACCTGGCCCGGGGCGAGCAGGCGAACGGCCTGAGCGACGACGAGATCCGGGCCATCTGCAAGGCTTTCCGCATCAAACAGGATATTTTTTAGCTCGAGCCCTCAGCCGCGCTTCTGCCGGTCGCAGATTCTCGGACGCGACCAGCACTAGCGCGAACGAATTCCCTGAACCGCGCTTCTGCGGGGCGCTTCGCAGACTCAGCGCCCAGCCGGTCCAATGTGGTATAATGCGTCCCTTATAACGCAGGGACGATAACAACATGAATGAAAATTCCTCTGCCTCCTCCTTCCGCTTCAAGCCGTTCGCGGAGATGACCGACGCCGATTACGGGGAGATCGGCTTCCGTTCGGGCCTCGAGATCCACCAGCAGCTCCTGACCGAGAAAAAGCTCTTCTGCCGCTGCCCGGCCGGCCGCTACAGCGACAAGTACGACGCCGAGATCCTGCGCCACATGCGCCCGACCCTGTCCGAGCTCGGCGAGTACGACGGCACGGCCCTGATGGAATTCAAGACGAGGAAGGAAATCATCTACCGCATCAACCGGGAGACGGTCTGCACCTACGAGATGGACGACACGCCGCCCTTCATGATCGATGAGCAGGCCCTCGACCACGCCCTGGGCATCGCCATGCTCTACAATCTCAACCTCGTCGACGAGCTCCACATCGCCCGCAAGCAGTATCTCGACGGCAGCATCCCGACCGGCTTCCAGCGGACGACCATCGTCGGCGTCAACGGCTCCATTCCTTATAAGGACCGCCGCATCTCCATCGTCCAGCTCGGCCTCGAGGAGGACGCCTGCCGCGAGGTCAGCGACATCGGCCACCGCCGGATCTACCGGACCGACCGCCTGGGCATGCCGCTCATCGAGACCGTGACCGGGCCGGACATGCGGACGCCCCTGGAGGTGGCCGAGGTGGCCCAGATCCTGCGGCGCCTCGTCCGCAGCACCGGCCACGTCCGCACCGGCCTCGGGGCCGCCCGCGAGGACGTCAACGTCAGCGTCCGCGGCGGGACGCGCATCGAGATCAAGGGCGTGCCGCGCATCCCGCGCATCCCGCTCCTGACCTACCACGAGGCCATGAGGCAGTGGAACCTGCTCCGCCTGCGCGAGGAGCTCCTCCGCCGGGGCATCACGCCGGAGACCTTCAAGTCCGAGACCGCGGACGTCAGCCGCATCCTCCACAACACGAGCTATCAGCCCATCCGCGACGCCCTCGAGGCCGGGCAGGTCGCCTCCTGCGTCGTCCTGCGCGGCTTCCACGACCTGCTCGCCTGGCAGACCCAGACGAACACGCGGTTCTCGCGCGAGATCTCCGACCGCGTCCGCGTCGTCGCCTGCCTGACCAAGCTTCCCAACATCGTCCATTCCGACAGCGCCTCCGAGACCCTCTCGAGCCCCAAGTGGGAGGCCGTCCGCAAGGCCGTCAAGGCGACCGCGGACGACACCGTGGTCGTCGTCTGGGGCAGCCCCGAGGACGTCAAGACCGGGGCCCAGGAGATCGCCATCCGGGCCAGGGAGGCCGCGATCGGCGTCCCCTCCGAGACGCGCCAGGCGCTCAAGGACGGAACGAACGGCTTCGAGCGCATCCTGCCCGGGCCGGACCGGATGTACCCGGACACGGACCTGCCGCCGAAGAAGGTCACGGAAGAGCGCCTGGAGCGGCTCCGGCGCGGCCTGCCCGTGCCCATCTGGACGCGGGAAGCCTGGTACCGGGAACTCGGCGTGCCGGCCGACGTCGTCCGTCCCCTGGCCATGTCCCAGCTGGCCGGCCTGTACGAGACGCTCGTCAAGGACTGGAAGATCGACGCCAAGCTGGCCTCGGTGGCCCTCGTCCAATATCCCAAGCGGCTCCGCCGCAAGGGGCTCGACCCGGCCAAGCTCAACGCGGTCCTCGCCGAGGACAACCTCAAGAACATATTCGCCCTGTACAAGGATAAGAAGATCGCGCGCGACGGGATTTACCTGGCCATGGCCGGCGGCTTCCCCGGCGGCCGGCCGGGCCCCGTCCCGTCCGCGGCCGAGGTCGCGGCCCTCGTCGCGGCCGAGGCCAGGCGGCTGGCGACGATGAAGATCCACAATCCCGCGAAGACGTCCCATGTCCTGATGGGCCTGGTCATGAGCCGGCTCCGCGGCCTGGTCGACGGCGCGGCGGCGGCGTCCGTCGTGGCCGCGAAGATCGAAGGCCCCGCCAAGGAGAAACGATGATGGCCGGCGACGACGATTATAAAGGATACCGGGGTGAGGCCCTCGCCGCCCTGAAGAATTTCGGCGCCATGGTCTGGAGCGACGTCGAGATCAAGACGGCCCGCGGCGCCTACACGGGCATCATCCTGCCGCGCTCGGAGACGGCCGACCCCTCCTATATCGTCCTCAAGCTCCGCTCGGGCTACAACATCGGCCTGCTGGCCCGCTCGATTCAGGCCGTCACCATCAGCGGCCGGAAAGAGGCCCATTACAAGATCCCCGAGAAGGAATTCCCCTACGACCCCGCCAAGCCCAGGGTCAAGCTCCTCGGCACCGGCGGGACGATCGCCAGCCGCCTCGACTACAGGACCGGCGCGGTCATCCCCGCTTTCTCGCCCGGCGAGCTCTACGGCTCGGTGCCCGAGCTGGCCGACATCTGCAACCTCGAGACCGAGAAGCTCTTCGGCGTCTTCAGCGAGAACATGGGGCCCGAGCAGTACATCGCCACGGCCAAGGCCATCGGCCGCGAGATCGAGAAGGGAGTCCAGGGCATCGTCATCGGCCACGGCACCGATACCATGCACCATACGGCGGCCATCCTGTCGTTCATGGTCCAGAATCCGCCCGTGCCCATCGTCATGGTCGGGTCGCAGAGGTCCTCGGACCGGCCCTCGTCCGACGCCGCCCTCAACCTCATGCACAGCGTCAAGACGGCGGCCGAGAGCGACATCGCCGAGGTCATGGTCTGCATGTTCGGACCGACCTCGGATACGTACGGGCTCCTGCACCGGGGGACGCGCGTGCGGAAGATGCACTCGAGCTACCGCTCCACCTTCCGGACGGTCAGCGACATCCCGATCGCCATGGTCAGCCGGGAGAAGATCACGCCGCTCCGCCAGGACTACAAGCGGCGCCGCAAGGACCGGGCCGTGACGATCGACACGGCCTTCGAGGAGAAGGTCTCCATCGTCTATTACTACCCGAACATGAAGCCCGACATCATCGATTCCCTCATCGATAACGGATACAAGGGCATCGTCATCGCCGGGACGGGCCTGGGCCACGTCAACAAGCCGCTCTACCCGTCGCTCAAGAAATGCCGGGACAAGGGGATCTCGGTTTACATGACGGTCCAGACGCTCTGGGGCTATGTGCAGATGTACGTCTACGACACCGGGCGCGACATGATGGAGCTCGGCGTCATCCCGGCCGCGAACATGCTGCCCGAGGTCGCCTACGTCAAGCTCGCCTGGGCCCTGGGCCACACGACGGACCCCGAGGAAGTCCGGAAGATCATGCTGACGCCCATCGCCGGCGAGATCACGGAGCGGGAGCCGTCCAACGGCTACCTGATCTTCCAGGGCGGCATCCCCGAGGTCGAAGCGTTCATCTCGACCATCAAGAAATAGCCTCGACGGACGCGTTATGTCCCGGGGCATTCGGCCGCAGAGCGGCGAGATTTTGAGAGGAGCCGTTATGAAAAAAATATCCGCGCTTTTGGCCTTCCTGCTTATCCTGGGCGTCGCTTTCGCGGCGAGCCAGCCCATCCCGGGGAAGAGGCTCGAATTGGGCACCGCCGTACATATGTACACCTACCGCTACTCCACAGACTCCGGCTCCTACTCATCGACGCTCCTCAACGTGCCCATCCGCCTGGGCTGGTATTTCTGGCAGGGACTCGAATTCGAGCCGGAAGTCCTGGCGACGATTCCGCTCAAGGGGGGCGGCGCCGTGTCCTACCTCATCTCGGCCAATCTCTTTTACAACTTCAGGACGGGGGGGAAGATCGTCCCCTTCATCGGCGGCGGGGCGGGCCTCGGGAACGGGATTCCCTATGTCGGCTATGTCTCCGGGGACAAGGATATCAACGCCGTGGCCATCGACGTCGGCGGAGGGGTGAAGTACCTCATCGGCGATTTGGCCGCCCTGCGGGTCGAGTACCGTTTCACCCGTGACCGCCTCAAGTATGATGCCGGAGACAGCAAAAACTACGATATTCACCAGGTCTTCGTCGGCTTTTCGATTTTCTTCTAGACTCCGCGGAAGAGCCCGGCGGGACCGCAGGACCCGATCACTGAACGTATGAGCCCGTCCCGGCGCCGACCGGGGCGGGCTTTTTTTATCTGAGGGCGTCGACGGATCAGAAGGGCCGGAGGGCGCGTCAGTCCTTGACGAACTGCAGGGTGCGGGGCTCGCGCTCCAGGTGATAGATGATCATCGCCTGGAGGACTTTGCGGATGCGGGCGACGTCGGCGGCGGGGAAGGGCGGTTCGCCGCCCGACGGGGGGGCGTTCCCGCGGACCCAACGAAGAAAGGCCTGGGTCTCGGCCGGCACCTCTTCCTTCTTGTAGGGAGCGCAATCGGCGCAGAAGGCGCCGTCCCTTTTCGTTCCCAGCCAGCCGGGGGCGAGGGGCTTGCGGCAGTTCCGGCACGCGCCCAGGTCCGGGAGATAGCCGTTGACGCGGAGGAGCCAGGCCTCGAAGTAGGCCGCCAGGAAGGCCCTGTCGCCTCCGTCTTTCAGGGCGCGGAGAACGGTCAGCAGGAGCCGGTAGAGGACGTCCTCGCCGGCCCGGACCGGCGCGAACTCTTCGACGAGCTCGGCGAAATAGGTCAGGAGGAAGGCCGTTTTCGGCTCCATCTGCATTTCGAAAAACGATTCGAGAAGATCGCAGCCTGAGATCGTGACGAGATCGCGCCGCTCCTTCTCGTAATAGAAGACGCGGACGACGGACATCGGCTCGAGGCTGCTGCCGAACCGGTTGCCGAATTTCCGCGCCCCCTTGGCCACGCCGCGGAGGATGCCCTTGTCGCGGCAGAAGAGGACGACGCTCTTGTCCTGTTCGCCGACGTTCGTCGTCCGGAGGACAATGGCTTCCGATTGGTCTTTGGGCATGCGTCACGCGGCCGGGGCCGTCACGCGGGGCATCGTCAGTCGGATGGACTCTGAGGCTGATGTTCCCGTACGAAGTCCTTCAGGTTGTCGAGGGTGATCCGGACATTGTTGAGGACCTCGCCGGAACGTCCAAGGCTCTTGCCGAGCTGGCCGTTGAGGAGGTAGGTCAGGCCGCCCGCGTTGCCGACGTAGATGAGGATCTCCCGCGAGGCCTCGAGGCTGACCTTCCGGCCGGGCGGAAAGAGGCCCCCGACCTTGAGCGCTCCGTCGCCGTAGATCTGTATCCAGGTTTCCTCCTGGAAGGTGATGTCCATGGTCAGCCCTTTGTTTTCGGCCTGGACGGGCGCGTTGGCGGCGGGCTCCTGCGCGGCCGGCTGAGCGGCGGGTTGCGTTGAGGGTTGCGTCGAGGGTTGCGTCGAGGGTCGAGAGGGAGCCTGAGAAGCGGGTTGGGTTCCTGGTTGGCCAGCGGCGGGCGTTGCCGGGGCTCCGAGCGTCGCCTCGGTCCCCTGGCCCGGCGTGACCTCGGCCTTTTTATCCGGCGCGGGCGAGGAGGGCCGGGTCTGGGGGATGACCGTCGAGACCTCGGGCGGTGGGACGACCGAGCGCGGCCGGCGCGATTTCCACAGGAACATCAGGGCGACGAGGACCAGGATGGCCCCCAATGCGACGACCAGGCCGACGATGACTTTCTTTTTCGCCGGCGAAGAGGCCTGGAATCTTTCCGCGGCCGTCCGGACCGGGTTCTGCTCCTTGAAGACTCCGGCCTGCCTGTACTTTTCGAGGACCGCGCTCTCGTCGAGGCCGATATACTTGGCGTAGGTCCGGATGATCCCCTTGATGAAGAAGCCGGCCGGCAGGGCGTCGATGCGGTCTTCCTCGAGGGCTTCCAGATAGCGGCCGCAGATTTTGGTCGAGGAGGACATCTCCTCGATGGAGATGTTGCGGGCCTGACGTTCCTTCTTGAGCTCCTGACCGAGAGAGTCCATGGCCCCGAATTTTATGCCCTTCCTCCTTGCCTGTCAATCAGGCAACAAGATGGGGTCAAATCTACGCGATGCCAGTTTCGGCATCCCGCTTGGCCGGAATCCAGTCGGCAATCAGCAAAAACTGGCATCGCGTAGATTTGACCCCATCTCAGTTCTTTAGGAATTTGGAAACCGAGGTGGCGCTGCCGGTGAATCCCGTCGCCGCGCCGGCCCCGAGAAGGCCCAGAGCCTGGGAGAGGTCCGGGTAGCGGAAACTCAGCAGCTGCTGCAGCGCCCCGAGCGACGACCCGAGATAAATGGGGAAGACCTTGATGACGAGGAACAGGAGCCCCAGCGACATCAGGCTCCCCAGCAGGCCGAGGACGATCCCCTCGAGCCAGAAAGGGATGCGGATGAAGAGGTTCGTCGCACCCACCAGCCTGAGGATCTCGATCTCGTTCCGCCGGGCCATGACGTTCAATTTGATGACGTTCGAGATGATGAAGAACGAGGCCAGGATGAGGATGCCGCCCAAAAAGACCCCGACCGCCTTGGCCAGCCGGCTGAAGCCCTGCATCTTTTCCACCCAGTCCTGGTTGAACTGGACGTCCGTGACGCCGGGCCGCGTCTTCATCGCCTCGACAAACCGGACGAGCTCCTCGGCCGTCGAGATCTTGCTCCGGACTCGGGCCTCGACGCTCGGCGGGAAGGGATTGACCTTGAGGTTGGCCAGGATGTCGCGCAGTTCCGGGAAGGCCGCCTGGAACTTCTCCATGGCCTCCTCGGGCCGCACGAAGCGGACGCTCTCGATGAAGGCCGGCTGGCCGACCTCCTTGAGCAGGTCCGCGGTCGCCTGCGGCGACGCGTCCTTGGCCAGGAAGAAGGAGATCGTCATGTTGTCGGCGAGCTCGCGGGCAGTTTCGCGGAGGTTGTTGGACAGGGCCAGGAAGATCCCGGCGGTCAGGAAGGACAGACAGATGATGGTCACCGAAAACACGTTCCGGCCGCGGAACTGCCACAGGTTGTTCCCGGTGAGCTTCAGGAAATACTTGGCCTTTTCGAAAATCAGCGTCCTTCCTTTCCCACGATCTTGCCCTTCTGGAGGAAGAGGATGTTGTCGCCGAAATGGCGGATGAGCTCCCGGTCGTGGCTGCCGATGATGACCGTCGTTCCCTGCTTGTTGATCTCCTTGAACAGGGTCACGATCTCGAAGGCCAGCTCGGGGTCGAGATTGCCCGTCGGCTCGTCGGCCAGGATGATCTCGGGGTTGTTGACGATGGCCCGGGCGATGGCCACGCGCTGCTGCTCGCCGTAGGACAGCCGGCCCGGGAATTCCCACATCTTATGGTGGAGGTTGACCTTCTGCAGGGTGGCGAAGACCCGCCGCCGGATCTCCTTGCGGTTGGTCCCAATGACCTGGAGCGGCACGGCCACGTTCTCGAAGACCGAGCGCTGGAACATCAGCCGGAAGTCCTGGAAGACGATGCCCATCTGGCGGCGCAGCTTCCAGATCCTGGAGTCGGGGATCTTCAGGGCGTTGACGCCGTCGATGAGGATCTGGCCCTCGGTCGGCAGGAGCTCGCGGAAGATGATCTTGAGGAGGGTCGTCTTGCCCGAGCCGCTCGGCCCGGTGACGAAGTAGAAATCGCCGGCCCGGATCTGGAGGTTGACGTCGGACAGCGCCCAGAACGGCTTCTGGTATTGCTTCCAGACGTGAAAGAGTTCGATCATGCCCGCGGATCTCGGTTTCGCGCCGCCGGTTCCGCGTCCGTATCCTTATCCGCGTCTGCGGCCGGGGCGCTTATTTCTTAATGAACAGGAACATGAACCAGCCGAAGGCCAGGGCGCCGGCGACCATGATGGCGAAGAGGGTCAGGCCGTAGCGGACGCGGTCCTTCTTCTCCGTGCGCCGGATGAGGGCCATGACGAGCGACACGAACGCGGAGTAGATGACCATGGAGACGAGATGACTTTCGAGGATCATGGTCTTTTTTTTGCTCCGATGTCGTAGGCGTCCAGGGCGACGAGGAAGTTGAGCAGGCCCGCCCCGGCAATGTAGGCCGTGCCGAACTCGAAGGTCGCCCGTTCGAGCTCGCCCGGCCCCCAGGCGAGGAGGTGGGACAGGACGTAGAACAGGCCGTTGCCGATGTCGGCCCAGAAGGCCAGGATGGTCAGGGGATTGTCGGTCTGGAAAGGATAGACGCGGCCGCCCATGGCCAGGCCCATGCCCGTCATGGCCAGGATGGAGCCGAAGAAGAGCAGGGCGCGGACGTATTTTTTCTGGACGGCGTGGCCGAGGCCCGGCACGAGCCAGCCGAGAATCATACAGGCGATGGCTTTAATCTTCATCGGAAAAACATCTTATGCGAAACCCGCCCGCAAATCAAGGGTGTAGGTTTGACCCCGTCTTACCTTCTGCTAAGATATTCCCATGCCTGAACTGCCCGAGGTGGAAACGATCGTCCGCAGCCTGCGGCCGGGTCTGCGCGGCCGGGTCGTCGACCGGGCCGAACTCCTCTTCAAGCCGCTATTGAGGCGGTCGCCGAAAGGCGGTCTGGCCGTTCTCGCGGGGAGGCGGGTCACCGGCGTCAGGCGGCGCGGCAAGATGGCTATCATCGAGCTTGATGGGGGCGACGGCAAAGGGGTGAGCGGACGAGCGCGCGGACGCAACGGCCGCGGCGAGCCGGGCTTGACGCTCGTATTTCATCTGAAAATGACCGGCCAACTCCTTCTCGCGGCGCCCAGAACCGAGCCGCCCGACAAGCACACTCGCCTCGTCGTCAGATTCCGCGATGGCGGCAGCGAGCTCCGGTTCAGGGACGCCAGGAAGTTCGGCTTTCTCCTCTGCGTATCAGGGAAGCCGGAAGGCGCGTGCCGGGAGCTGGCCTGCCTCGGGCCCGAGCCGCTGGCCGTCGCGTTCGAGGATTTCGCGGCGGCGCTCCGCGGTCGGAAGGGCCGCATCAAGAGCCTGCTTCTCGACCAGACGTTCGTCGCCGGCGTCGGCAACATCTACGCCGACGAGATGCTCTTCGACGCGCGCATTCATCCGCTGACGACGGCCGGGGCGCTCTCGGGGGGCGAGATCCAGCGCCTGTGGGAGTCCATGCGGAAGATCCTCCTGCTGGCCATCGCGGCCAAGGGCTCGAGCATCAACGACTACGTGGACGCCGACGGCAAGGCGGGCGGATTCCAATTTCTGCACAAGGTTTACGACATGGAAGGGGAGGCGTGTGTCGCGTGCGGCCGGCCGATCAAAAGGATCGTGGTCGGAGGCCGCGGCACGCATTTCTGTCCGGGATGCCAGAAGAAAAAGGGCGGGGGTATCGCGAGAAAGCGGGAAGCAAAAAAGCGCTGATATCCGGGCATTCCGCACGATCGCGTGGTCCCGTCCAACCGATTGAAAAGCCCGCCCCTTTCGGCTATAGTAAGGTCAATTCCGCTGGGTGCCCCTGTAGCTCAGTATGGATAGAGCAACGGATTCCTAATCCGTGTGTCGCCTGTTCGAGTCAGGCCAGGGGCACTTCCTTCAACTCACACATTCCAAATTGGATGCGGGGGTTTCCATGGGCGCCGGGAGAGGTCCATAATTATGATGAAAAAGCGGGATCGTCTGGCTCCGAGGATGGGGGGAGGAGGCCGACCATTTTTAAAAAACCTATTGCCAGCTGAAGAGTTTTTGCTTATTATATAAGTGCAGATTAGGTCAGTTTTTGCGGATGGTATCAGGGGGAAGAGGGGTGATCCCTTTATTGATTATCATCTCCATTTTTAGCGCCCCGGCGGACTCTCAAAGCAGCTGTTCTAGGAAAGGGATTGGCGCTGATGATCGCCCACGAGCTTGATTCCTCTGAAACCAAGGAGATTTTGGCCATCGAATCGGCTGCCGACGAATCCGAAGACTCCTGGCGGACGTTTCTTCAAAAGCCCAAGAGATTGGGACTTAAGAGGGCCTGCCTCTTTATTTTAAATGCCCATATTCGCTTCCAGGCTGCGATCAAGAAAGAACTCCAAGAGGCTTCCTTATGGCATAAGGTCCATCTTATGATGAGTATACTGGCCAGCCTGCCCCATCGTGACATGGCCCGCTTCTGTCCGATTGACGATTTGTTATTTCATCGAACGCTCAGAGAATTCAGAGTGCGAGTGCAGTTCCATCTAGGAGGACAAGATCATAAGATCCATGAACAGACTCCACAAACGGATGATCTAAGCGGCTAACAGAAGGGCTTTATTATGGCCACCATTTGGCAAACATCAGTTGACGCGGATCATCGCTCTGTTAGATCTCTCCAGAACTCGATGTTGTGCGTCTGAAAATACTAAGGGAGGAAAGAATGGCTGCCAATAAGCAGATTATTGGTATCAGCCGCCAAGCCATGGCAATCCGTGCTTTCATCGAGACAGCTGCCCGTTATGATTTTCCGGTTCTGCTTGTCGGCGAAACCGGGGTAGGCAAGGAAGTCGCCGCCCGGAATATTCACTACTTGAGCCGACGCCTTGAAGGTCCGTTTATCCCCGTTAACTGCTCCTGTATCAGCCAGGGCGTGGCTGAGTCTGAGCTCTTTGGTCATCGCAAAGGTTCATTTACAGATTCCAAAGAGGATAAGCTGGGTTTGATTGAAGCTTCTGACGGTGGGACTCTGTTTTTTGACGAACTATCTGATCTTCCAGCCAACCTCCAGCCGAAAATCCTGAGGGTTATTGAAGATAAGGAAGTGAGGAGGGTCGGAGAAGTTTATACAAGGCGCGTTGATACACGGTTTATATTTGCGACAAATAAAGACCTTTCTGTGGAAGCTAAGTATGGGAGGTTCAGGAAGGACTTGTTTTACAGGGTCAACACGCTATCTTTTCATATACCGCCTCTTCGGGAGAGGAAAGAAGACGTGCCAATATTCATTGAGCAGATCGTAAGTGAGCTTAATGCGGGAATCCGAGCAAACAAGAAGATGGGACCCAACGTGTTGAGGTTATTGATAAATCATAGCTTTCCGGGGAACGTTCGAGAACTTGAAAACATCATTCGCAGGGCATATGTTACGAGCATTGGCGATGACATTGAGGCAGGGGATTTCTTGCTGGAAGCAGATAGAGGTGAGGAAGAAGAAACTGTATGCAAACTCTATCGGAGGATGGTGGAAGGCACAGAAAGTTTCTGGGAAGTAGTTCATAAGCCGTTCATTAAAAGAGACTTAAATAGAAAAGAAGTAAAGAGGATCATCATCATGGGGCTCAAGGAGGTCGGCGGTTCATACAAAGAACTAATGGAATTATTTAGAGCTGGCCGATCTGAGAAGGAGTATAAACAGTTCATGAGCGTATTAAATTGTCACAGCTTGAAATCGCGTTCCGACGAAATCCAATCCGCAGGGAACGAGATTAGTACAATTAAGAACAATGCTAGAAAACAAATATATAGCTAATAATACGCAGGATACAGACGGAGGCAATTTGGCACCCGAATTGCATATAGAGCCGTGGAGGTACAAAATGAAAAAAAAATGTTTGCTCGCCGGAGTTGCTTTAGTTCTCTTAATACTGAGTTATACTGCAATTGCAAGTGTTCCAGCGTGTGATCAATACCTGGATTGGTGCATCTGGACTTGGTGCCCTCAACACAATTCTACACCACATAACATATTGGAGTGCCAAACCATATGCGCCTATTACTGGGTAACATACTGTACCCAATGACGCGAACGTTACAATTAAGGTGAATTCGGAGAAAATACCAAATAAAGCTATCTGCTTCTGCCTACTGGCCAAAGAGGTGAAGGTTAGAGATTCCATATAAGAGGGTGAGTGTATATAAATTTCCGGAGAATATTCTGGTCGACGAGGGGAGTCGTATCCCGAAGGGCCAATATCGCCGCCGCAATGTCCTAAATATCCCTAATGAGTACTGCGCGTTTCACTCCACGATCGTCACCGCGTCGCTCTCGGATTCAGCATGGAGATTGGATACGAAAGACACTCGAATAATTGATTTAATTCACCTCTTAGATATTATAAAAACCGTTCCTTGCTATCCTATTTCGATTGGTGTCCGCCTTTGTTCGGAAAAGGATGTCTGAATCATCAGAATATGCATTTCTCTATCGGGGAGGATAGTCATATGAAACAAAAACCTGTATGGTTGGGGTTCTTGCTGATCTTTGCTGTCTCTCATATCCTTAATGCGGACCTTAAGAAAATTGTGTCCATTGGCTCCAATGAAATGAATTATGTATTTTTCATAGTATCCAGCGCCGTCTTTGACGAAAATTACAATATCTACGTTGCTGATGGTAAAGGCTCCTACGTGAGGAAATACAACAGCCATGGCATCTTTCTTAAGGAAATCGGTAAATATGGCCAAGGACCAGGGGATTTCAGTGAAGTACTTTCAGGAATGTATAACGCTGGCCGCGAACTGGATTTGCTTGACAGCAAGAACATGCGTATAGCCGTTATGGACCTGGACCTAAATATTAATAAATACGTCCAAATTCGTCATACAGCCCACGGGCTTCTGACGATTAACGGCCTCTATTACTTGCTCTGTCCCGCAATCAATTCTCCATTCTACAAGATCGTTGTCTATGACAACTTGGGGAATTTCCAGAAGGAATTTTTCAATCGAGGCCCCTCATTCATGGACAAAATGCCTACTACGAAAATCGAAATGGCTGCAATGAAAATATTCTCTGGTCTGAATTTCCAGTTCAATAAGGAATCAGGCCAGATTGTGATCGTTCCTCAGAATCCTGGGGAGACTATTGAAGTATTTATTTATTCTCCGGAAGGCAAATTATTGCGAAAACTCGACGTAAATCATCTCATCAATTATCATTTTCCATTCGAGTTTAAGGTGCCCCTGAAATACCCGGACAAAAGTGACTGGGTTTACATCAGATCCATTCATTGCTTGCCAGCAAGCAAGCTCCTTATCGAATATTCAATTGTGACATATGAAGGAGGGAAAGCCGAAAGAACTCTAACATATATTTTGATAGTTGACACAGTTACAGGCAAGCTCGTTCACAAAGAAATGATCGATCCGAGCATGAACATAATGGATGTCAAAGGAAATACTATCTGTATCAGAACAGAGGAAGGAGACATCTGCAAGCTAGTTGTTTATGAGTTAGAGTTTAAATGAATCAATTAATCGCAGTTCGTGTACGAGTTCTCAATGGATAAGGGCGAGACCATAGAATATTATGAATCGTAAAATGGCAAAGAATGGAATTATTTTGACCGTGCCGATTGTATTGATCATTTTAACAGTATTATTGATTAATAAAAATGGGAAAGAGACAGAAAGCACAAATATTTGTCATCTTGGAGGATCCAAGAAGGTTAAATTGATCTATATAATGTCAAAACGATCTCATATATCTGATAAGTCCCATAGATGTTCTTTGTGCGATTCTGATAACCAAGATCAATGGAAAACACTTTATCGGATTTATGGAGGAAGAGAAAATATTGAATTTATCGTGCTCTTCCCAGATGAGGTAACGAAGCATACTAGCCTTAATATTTCGTATGATCTCGGCATAATATCTGAGAAGGGAACAAAAAATAATGAGGATGTTTTTGTTATCTGCAAAAATGTCGAAGAGCTAATAGAACAAAACGGCAGACTAGATATGAACTTCGTCCGAAAAGCACACGCAATATTATCGATGGCCTATCTTGATAATAATGATTAGCCAGTATTCTTGGCCCGAGGCTAAGGATTGCTTCGTTGTTATTCATTTGGCTTGAATTCCCGGCAGAAAAAGGGTGCGGAGAACTTTAATAAGAGTAAACAAACAAAAAAAATACTTGGGGTCAAGGGCATGCCCTAATCCTCTAGCCCAGCCTGGACGAAACGAAACTCAAGCTTTTTCATGGAAGGAGGAGAGCAGGAGAATTATCTGGTTGACATAGCGCTTTCATCCATGCCGACGCATCTTGAAAGAATATTAATTCTTATGTTATTATAAATTATATATTGAGGGGAAGCTAGATGTGAGGGGGTGTTATTTTGCCCCATTCATCGTCAGAGCTATTCGATTTTATCGGCAGACCAACCGTCCATAAGTTCTCCACGCAAATGATCTGCAGGTGGCTGATCCGGCAGAAGGATTGCTTTTACTTTTACTTCATTTTTTCCGTTTTCAGCCATCTTGTTCTGTTTGGGGTCATAGCAAATCTTTATTTCGCAAGAGGGAATTCCCCTGTCTCAGCCTTTTCGCAATCTTATGATTTTGAAATATTTCGGAAATCCCTCCAAGAAGCTGCTGGCGAGGCCCCAAGTGCAGAAAGATTAGCCACGACCCTGAGCGAGATCAAGGAAAGTGCCCTATATGAGGCTTATATCAAGGCTCCCCAGCTTGATAAAAAGCTTAACGAGCGAGAAAAGACCGCGATCTATAAGGCGATGATTTCGAAAGCCCTGGCTGATTTCAAACAGCGGACGGGAGAGCGCTCTACCCTTGAAGCAGCACTTGGCCAGTATTTCGATCGCCTCCGCGGGCGGGGCGTGCCTGACCCGGGAGCGGATTTCGGCCTCGTCCAAATCAAGCCCGCCCTCTCCGAAAACTCGATATTCTTCAGGCTCGCCAAGGATAAAGCCCGAAAGCTTCAGTCCCTGACCGTTCGAGGGAAACCGAGAAACGATTCCAATCCCGAGGTGATCCAAAGTAACCAAGGCGGGGTTTTAACGGCGCCAAAGGACTACTTCTATCGTGATTCTCCCTATCGACAGATTCTGGCCATGGGCGCCATGCTCTTTTACATTGTCAAGGGCTTTCCTGAACTCACGCCTTCCAGAAAGGACCCGCAGTCGAGTTCGTCCAGGGCCGATTCATCTCCGCTGATTCAACCCGGGGCATTAGATAGGCAAGGCTCCAGACTCATGTTTAACGTGATCTATTTGCCAAATTATCACGTCCGGGATTCGAGTCTGTCTCCGACGACTTCGCTTCCCCTTCTTGATCTGCCCGCCGAAAAATCCGCCCAAATCCTCGACGAGCTCATGGCCTACTCCGACGATGAACAGGTCCGGATCTTCAATAAACAATACCTCCAACGATACAACTCCGACAGTCCGGACCTCGCCCGCCTAACCAAGGATTTTATCTATCGAAACCTGGGAATGGTGTTCATTCTTACGGATCCCTTGTCGAGAGGCTTCGATTTCCTTGAAGAGATCTATTTCGACAACATCTCTCAGGATGAGATGGTTGGTTTCTGGCTGGAGCATCCGCGGTCGCAGACAGGAGCCGAAATACTATTTAATCTGGCAGGATCCTTTGAATTTGAGCGGCGGGCGATCATTGCACTCGACGAATCACTCGACGTGGCCAAAAGAGTCCTGGAAGATCCGTCCGCCGACAGTTTCTATGTCTACAATATGAGTGCTAAGTCCTATGTTCTCTGGGGGATTAATCGCGATCTTGACGCCGAGCTCCGGCGCCTCGGGTATCCTTCTCGGGATTCCGTTTTACGAAAATACAAAGATGAGCAGGTTAGAATCTACA
>Ga0315282_10002710_pt1 | contig 32251 bp, 32 predicted proteins | sample YL17G07_20_MG_FD_203693 | JGI IMG/M metagenome (GOLD analysis project Ga0315282, IMG submission 203693) | Sediment microbial communities from Yellowstone Lake, YNP, Wyoming, USA - YL17G07_20 | ecosystem: Environmental > Aquatic > Freshwater > Lake > Sediment | place: USA: Wyoming | collected...
GTGATGGCATGCTGAATTCTCCGCTTTAGTTTAGACTCCACCTCCCAAACCATCGGATGGGAGGTGAAAAATCATGCCCACGTATGTGGGGTTAGACGTGCATCTGCGAACGTGTCATGCCACTGTGATGAATGAGCATGGAGAGATACTGAAACAGGAGAAGTTCCCAAACGAGCGGACAGAACTTGAAAGGATTTTCAAAAACATCGACGATGCGAAGGTCGCAATGGAGGCTTGTTATTGCTGGCAGCCCGTGTACGAGCTTCTCGAAAGCATGGGCCACGAGGTGAAGCTGGCTCACCCGATGAGGACCCGCATCATAGCCGAAGCAAAGATCAAAACCGACGCTTTAGACTCGGAGGCACTCGCACACCTGTTAAGAGCTAACCTACTGCCCACTTCGTACGTCCCACCAAAAGAACTAAGAGAGCTACGGGATCTTGTCAGACTTCGCACATACTTGGTGCGCGAGCGGACGAGATTCAAGAACAAAATCCGTGCTGAACTCGCAAAGCGAGGAATTAGATTTACGAAGAGCCCTTTTGCCAAACGAAGAGCACCTTTGTTGAGAGAGCTCGGCATCAGAGCAGTCGACAATTGCCTATTTATGATTGGGGCGCTCGACGAGCGAATTGGAAGAGTGTCAAGTGAGTTGAAGCGGAAGGCCAGTGAGAGCGAAGATGCCAAGTTACTAATGACAATTCCTGGTGTAGGGCACTTTTCAGCGCTCGCCATTCTCGCTGAAATAGGTGACATCTCTAGGTTCGGGGACGAGGAGAAACTTTGCGGTTACGCTGGACTGGTGCCTTCGGTTCATCAATCGGGCGCGATGAAACGATATGGCCGGATAACCAAACAAGGCAGCGGTATGCTTCGATGGGTAATCCAAGAGTGCGTGTGGGTTCACCTGCAATATGATACATGGCTGACTAGGTTCTTTTACCGCTTGGCTCGTAGGAAGGGCAAGAAAGTCGCTGCTGTCGCAGCAGCAAGGAAACTCCTAGTGGTGATCTACTGGATGTTGAAGAATCGAGAAGAATTCCGCGCTTAAGGGGCGGGGGCACCTCGGGTGTTTAACTGCGACACTGATCGCGTTTTAGTGATTGAGGGCCCCAAGCGCAAAAACCATAGTGCGGCCTAGACCGCGAATAGATGTCTGCAACGAACGCCCCAAAAAGAAATAAAGTAGGAAGGGAAAAAAAGAATCGGAAGGTGGAACAAGCGGAGAATTCGCATAGATGTTGAACACATGCACAGGTTGGTAAGGTCTTTATATTTCATTAGTACATTATTTAATCACAATAGGAGGCAAAAGTTGAGGATTGGAGGATTCAAAGGAGTTTTGATTTCGACCTTGATGATGGTTTCGATTATAGCACTAGCATTATCACTTTTACTCACTGAACCGGCCTCCGCATCACCTGGAAACATTATTTATGTTCCTGACAATTACCCAACCATCCAATCCGCGGTAGACAACGCTAGCCCAGGCGACACCATCTACGTTAGGAACGGCGTGTACCAAGAGAACGTGGTGGTTAACAAGTTCCTCACACTGATAGGTCAAAGTAACACTGCCACCAAAGTCGTGGGCGGATTCAAGGTCACGGCTGACAACGTCGTGATCGAGAACTTCGCCATCGCCGGGGGGTACGAGTGGGATCCAGATGGCGCTGGGTTAGGTGGTGCGTACAAAGCAGGCATCTACGTGACCTCATGCGGTAATGCGCTGATTTTCAATAATCGCATAGAGAACATCCTGGGTGGGACCGGGGGCGCTGGTGGATCCGATAACTACTCCGGAGGTGTCGGTGGCGTGGGCGCTGGTATTTACCTAGCCTCCTCAACAGGGGATAACCTGACTTCAAACACGCTCGACAACATTAGGGGCGGGACTGGAGGCACTGGCTATTGGTATGGCGCGGGAGGTGCGGGAGGTGTGGGCACTGGGGTTTACCTCTCCTCCTCAACAGGGGATAACCTGACTTCAAACACGCTCGACAACATTAGGGGCGGGACTGGAGGCACTGGCGGAGCATATGGCTGGAAAGGTGCCGACCAGGTGGGGTTCGGAATATACCTCGACGGGAGCTCTGAGAACAATTACATGGGGGTTTCAGGATCGGAGTTCAACACTCTTGACGGTAACCCGATTCTGTACTTCTACAACAAAACCGGGCTCGTGATCGAGGACTACACCCTGACCGCTCACTCCAACCCCACCAACTACGGGAAGATCGTCCTCATCGGTTGCACGAACTGCACGGTCGAGAACAATACCATCAGGAACTACGTGGGGATAAGCGGGAGCACTGGCGGACACCTTGGCTCGGGAGGTGCGGGAGGTGTGGGCACTGGGGTTTACCTCTCCTCCTCAACAGGGGATAACCTGACTTCAAACACGCTCGACAACATTAGGGGCGGTACTGGAGGCACTGGCGGATTCCAAGGCTCGGGAGGTGCGGGAGGTGTGGGCACTGGGGTTTACCTCTCCTCCTCAACAGGGGATAACCTGACTTCAAACACGCTCGACAACATTAGGGGCGGGACTGGAGGCACTGGCGGATTCAATGGCTCGGGAGGTGCGGGAGGTGTGGGCACTGGGGTTTACCTCTCCTCCTCAACAGGGGATAACCTGACTTCAAACACGCTCGACAACATTAGGGGCGGGACTGGAGGCACTGGCGGAAAGAATGACTACGGAGCATATATCTGGGGAGGTGCCGACCAGGTGGGGTTCGGAATATACCTCGACGGGAGCTCTCAGAACAATTACATGGGGGTTTCAGGATCGGAGTTTAACACTCTTGACGGTAACCCGATTCTGTACTTCTACAACAAAACCGGGCTCGTGCTCGAGGACTACACCCTGACCGCTCGCTCCAACCCCACCAACTACGGGAAGATCGTCCTCATCTCTTGCACAAACTTCAGGGTCGAGAACAATACCATCAGGAACTACGTGGGGATAAGCGGGAGCACTGGCGGGTACCAAGGGTCTGGAGGTGCGGGAGGTGTGGGCACTGGTATTTACCTTTCCTCCTCAACCGGGGACAATATGATTTCAAACACAATCGACAACATTCAAGGGGGTACTGGGGGTACTGGCGGAGCCGTTGGCCAGGGAGGTTCTGGTGGCATTGGTACAGGAATTTACCTCTCCTCCTCAACAGGGGATAACCTGACTTCAAACACGCTCGACAACATTAGGGGCGGGACTGGAGGCACTGGCGGAATCCAGGGCTCGGGAGGTGCGGGAGGTGTGTGCGCCGGTATTTACCTTTCCTCCTCAACAGGGGACAACCTTACCTCAAACACGATCGACAACATTCGAGGGGGCACTGGGGGCATTGGCGGATACGATGGCTCGGGAGGTGCGGGAGGTGTGTGCGCCGGTATTTACCTTTCCTCCTCAACAGGGGACAACCTTACCTCAAACACGATCGACAACATTCGAGGGGGCACTGGGGGCGCTGGCGGAACATACGGCTCGGGAGGTGCCGACCAGGTGGGGTTCGGAATATACCTCGACGGGAGCTCTCAGAACAATTACATGGGGGTTTCAGGATCGGAGTTCAACACTCTTGACGGTAACCCGATTCTGTACTTCTACAACAAAACCGGGCTCGTGATCGAGGACTACACCCTGACCGCTCGCTCCAACCCCACCAACTACGGGAAGATCGTCCTCATCTCTTGCGCAAACTCCAGGGTCGAGAACAATACCATCAGGAACTATGTGGGAATAAGCGGGGACACTGGCGGACAGCGTGCCTCGGGAGGCGCGGGCGGTGTTGGCACCGGGGTTTACCTCTCCTCCTCAACCGGGGATAACCTGACTTCCAACACGATTGATAACATTCGGGGCGGTACTGGAGGCACTGGTGGATACATTGGCTCTGGAGGCGCGGGCGGTGTTGGCACCGGGGTTTACCTCTCCTCCTCAACCGGGGATAACCTGACTTCCAACACGATTGATAACATTCGGGGCGGTACTGGAGGCACTGGCGGAAAATACGGCTCTGGAGGCGCGGGCGGTGTTGGCTATGGCTTCTACCTCGAAAGCTCGGACAACAACCGTATCTATCACAATAGCTTCATAAACAATAGCCCTCAGGCGCGAGATAATGGCTCAAATTACTGGGACAATGGCTACCCATCGGGTGGCAACTACTGGAGCGATTACACGGGCGTGGACAACTACATGGGCGAAAATCAGAACATCCCCGGGAGCGATGGGGTAGGCGACACACCATATAACATTTCTGGTGGTAGCAATCGGGATCGCTACCCGCTCGTAGTTGTTGCTCCTATATTGGTATGGCCCGCCCTCGGTGAGAACATCAACGACAACACGCCGACGCTTGACTGGGGGGATGTAATTGTCGTCAGACAGCCCATCATTTATAACCTGCAAGTCGACAACGATCCGGACTTCTCATCGCCTGTGGTTAACGTAACCGGCCTTACTACGAGTAACTACACCACCCCAGAGCTCGCAGAGGGTTTGTGGTACTGGCGCACCAACGCGAGGGATAATGCTGGAATTACAAGCGCCTGGTCAGCATCGAGGTCGTTCAGGGTCGACATAACCGTGCCAGCTACTCCAACACTACTTGGGCCCGCCGACGGAACGGTGACGACTGACAGCACCCCGACATTCAGATGGACCGCCGTAATCGATGTGAGCATGCCAGTGACATATGAGTTGCAGGTGGACAATGACGCAGGCTTCGGCTCACCCGAGATCAACATCTCACGCTTAGCGGACAACACCTATACGCCGACCATCGCGCTCGCTGATGAGAATTACTCCTGGCGCGTCCGAGCCCAGGACAACGCGGGCAACACCAGCGATTTGTCAAGCATCTGGACGCTCCTCATCGACACCACTCCGCCCGCAGCCCCGACGCCGCTTGAGCCCGCCGACGGCACGAAGACGAAGGATAACACCCAGACATTCAGGTGGACCGCCGTAACCGATGTCGGCAATGTCAGCCCTCCAGTATCCTATGATATTGAGATCGACAATGATCCGACGTTCTCATCGCCTGAGAACTCCGCTACCGGTTTGACGGACAACACCTACACATCTGGCTATCTCGCGGATGAGAACTATTCATGGAGGGTCCGAGCCAGAGACAATCTAGGCAACACCGGCGCATGGTCTTCGGTCTGGACATTGCTCATCGATACCACGCCCCCGAGCCAACCGACCTTGGTATGGCCTGCCGGGGGCGAGAACATCAACGACAATACACCGAACCTCGACTGGAACAATGTCAGCGAGAACTCTTTCCCCGTGCTATACCGCGTCTACGTAGCGATAGACCCTAGCTTTTCATTCGTTGGCAAGGATTCTGGCTGGATCACAGCGGACAACTGGGAGGTCTCAGCCCTAATCGATGGTGTATACTACTGGCGCGTTTGTGCGAAGGACAACGCGGGCAACTTGGGAGAAAACTCCTCGGCCCGCTCATTCCGAGTGGATACCGTAGCACCTGCAGCGCCTTCCCTACTCTCGCCCATCCAAGGCGAGAACACGAACGATAACACTCCTACTTTAAGCTGTAGTGCGGTGGGCGACGACTCGCTCCCAGTGCTTTACTATTTCGCGGTAAGCGACAACTCTGCATTCCCGTACGAGAACAGGAACTCGGGTTGGATTGCCGCCACTAATTGGGATGTTTCGCCCGCCATTCAGGAAGGGGTGTGGTACTGGCGTGTGATGGCAAGGGACAACGCTGGGAACATCAGCGCTTGGTCAGCCTCGAGATCCTTCATGATAGATGTGACTCCACCCGCAGCTCCAACGTTGCTCGCGCCTGCCGATAAATCGAAAGCGGCCGATAATACCCCAACCTTCGACTGGAACGATGTAACTGATCCATCAGGCGTGACCTACCGGATTCAGGTGGACAATGAAAACACATTCAGTCCACCCATTTTGATAGATGCGTCGGGCTTGACTGCCAGCGCCTACAATGCATCGATCCCTCTACCAAACGGAACATATTATTGGAGGGTGAAGACCACGGATGGTGCAGGAAACGATCCATGGTCTTCGGTTTGGTCATTTTTCATCGGGCCGCCCTATACGGGGACGGCGACAATCCACCTTGAGAATCTGTACAAGGTCGGTCTAGTGAAGGACCTCCAGCTTTACACTGGGTCAAAGCTAGTCGTGAAGTTCTACAAGTACGACAACACATTCGAGAATCAGAGCGTCATCCACGAGAACTTTGCCCTGCCTTGGAATGTTATCCCGGAGAACGAGAACGTCGCGCACCCGAGCGGCATCGCCATTAAGAGGGCCAGGCTTGACCTGACCACGGACAACACCGAGAACGTGATTCAAACAATAGCGAGCTTCACCGCGCACCAGAGCGACCTAAGGAATAGATACATGGCCATCCTTAGGGCCTGGGCAGGTCAACCGGAGCAGCAGGGCGCGTTCAGGGCGGAGGTCATGGACATCCTGAGGCAGTGGTCGAGCGCGCCACCCTAGCGTGAAACTTCGACCAGCGGCGTGCAAAGGGCTTTTGTTGCTCGTTAATTAACCGGCAGTTCATTGCTCTAGTTTAGGTCTGAAATAGGTCTAAAACTGGTCTATTCTCGCATCATTTTCGCCATGCCAACAACGCTACAACTCTGCTCTAAATCGGCACTAAATCAGCTCTAATTCTGGTCTGGTTTGGTATGATAGTTCAAAAGCTAGTTTGAACCTATCCCGAGTCACCATACCATTTTTGAGGCCGAGGGAATCTATGTGGCAATGCTTTTCTTTAAGGCCCAATCAACAGTTTTTAGGGTGGATGCCATTGAAAAAAGGTTCTTATAAGGTAAAGTTAATTGATGTGGAAGAAAAGGACGGACTTTACGAAAAGTATGAAAAAAGATACCTGTACACGCGTAAGGCTTCGATTTACGGGTGCTGCATAAAGCTGCTAACAGATGTCGAATACGTGAAGGAGCGCTGGGACGACAACTTCTACAGCATGAGTGAAGATGTTCGCTCTCACGGAAGAATAATCGTGATGGAAGAGCCAGGAAAAGAATTGAGCGTGAAATACGATCCTTACACTAAAACCGCCTTTTTAATAAATGTCGATTATTATGGGTGGATAAAGAGCCTTGCCCTCGCCGTGGCTGGAGATGTTCTGGAAGATGAACACAGGATATACTCTGTTCACGGAGCAGCCATCGATGTCGCGGGCAAGGGTTTGTCCCTCATCGCACCTTCTGGAACAGGCAAGACAACGCACTCATGGGGACTTCTGCACCTAAAAAAGGCTAGATTAGTTTCTGACGACTGGTACTTCGTGCGTTTGTCGAGTCGTGAACCATTGGCGTTCTGCTCCGAAAAGAACAGTTACATCGAGGCTGACTTAGGCAAGATATGGGGCGAATACGAAAATCTTGTTAAGAACGTACAATTTGACCCACAGGGCAGAGCCATCGTGAACGTCAGATGGATAGTGGGCGCGGGCGGGGTTATTCCCATGACAACCATGCGAGAAATAATACTGCTTAAAAGGGATACCAACGACAAAAAGGTAGTCACAGACTTAACCAAAAAGGAAGCGTTGGAGTACCTTCTCGATAACAATTTTTGTAACCCTCATCAGCTGGTCACTGACAAGAGGAAAATTCAGTTTAGGAAGAACTTCTTCAGCAAATACCTGGCACAAACAAGCGTTCACATGGTAAACACAGTACGGCCGCCTCGCGAGACTCAGCAAAAGATCCGAGAAATCGTGACTATGGATAAGAGTGGTTAGAGTCCTTCTTTTTTACCTATCATTTCTATCTGTTCAACCATTCTGCACGAGAAGCCCCATTCGTTGTCGTACCAAGCAAGCACTTTTACAAAATTGTCTTTAATTACCATCGTACAGAGTGAGTCGAAAACTCCTGAGAAAGGACTGTGAAGCACATCTGTTGAGACTATTGGGTCTTCGGTGTACTCAAGTATGCCCTTCAACGAACCTTCAGCCGCCTCTTTAAACGCGGTATTTACCGATTCCTTTGTTACGTTTTGTTTTAACACCGCTGTGAGGTCTACGATGGAAACATCTGGGACCGGTACACGTATTGCTATTCCGTCTATTTTTCCTGCAAGCTCGGGCATAACTAAACCAACCGCGTACGCAGCTCCTGTAGTTGTCGGAATGATGTTAACCGCGGCTGCCCTTGCCCTGCGCAGGTCGCGATGTACGAGATCCGTAACCCTTTGGTCATTGGTGTACGCATGGGCTGTTATCATAAGTGCCTTTTCGATCCCGAAGTTTTCACTCAGCACCTTTGCAACAGGAGCAATACAATTAGTCGTGCATGAGGCGTTTGATATTATGTTGTGTTTCTTGTGATCGTAATCATCCTGATTTACGCCCAAAACTATTGTCGCGTCAGGATCCTTCGCCGGTGCTGAGATCAAGACCTTTTTGGCTCCGGCGCTAAGATGTTTCGAAGCGCCATCGCGCGTAGTAAATATCCCGGTAGATTCTACGGCCAGATAAACATCAAGGTCTTTCCAAGGCAGCTGCGCCGGGTCTTTTTGTGAAAGAATTTTCAATTTCTTTCCATCAACAACCAGATTATTGCCTTTAACTTGCACGTCCGCATTGAACCTTCCATGTACCGAATCATACTTTAGAAGGTGGGCGAGCGATTTTGCATCAGCTAAGTCGTTAATGGCCACAAAATCTATGTCTGCATCCCGCTCGATAGCCGCTCGATACAGAAGGCGCCCAATTCTTCCGAAACCATTTATACCCACTTTTATTGCCATAATTATTCGCCAGCATTCTTTTCCCATATTCAAGATATATACTTATTAATTTTCCCTGTTTGTGGAGGCCAATTGGGCGAATTTCGGAGCTTTTAAAAGGTGAGTTTAAATAGGGCAACGTGGATTTCAGTTGGAGGTGAAGAAATGCCAGAGCAGGAATCAGCGAGGAGGCCGATCACCGCCGAAGATATCATGCGACTCGAAATCCTATTGGCGATTGCTGGGATCTTAACTCTTATTGCGGGAGTGGGTTTCCCTGACATAAGTGTGACCGAGATTATCATCGGATTAATAATGATCTACAGCGCAATTGTTTCCCTGGGTTACATCACAATTTTGAAGGATATTTTTCCAGCGAAAAGCGTGTCCGCTGTATGTGGAGCTATACTGTTTTTCCTTAATTTGGAGTGGTTAACTAGGATATACAGTATAGGCCGCTGGAGCATGGGTCTAGGTCTAATCGCCGGCTTAATCGCAATCTTCGCAGCTGTCGTAGGGTACTTAAGAACCTGAGTTCGCTGGAGCAAGATGAATAGGGGCGATTTTGATTGCCCCGATTTTTATTTTAATGCTTATCAGACAGTTAGCCAGATGTTTGTTTGGCGATCACATGGCAGATTGTCCCGTTTGTAAACAACCGCTCAACCCACCAACTGTCAGGTGCTCGAATTGCGGGACCGAACTTCACAAGGATTGTGGCAAGCGTGGGATGGGCAAGTGGTACTGCAAGGAGTGCTACAAGCGCGCTAAAAAGGGGATTAAATTCGAGCAGATGGCCCAGCGAAGCTCGATCCTAGGCCCCAAGCGGCAGGGCAAGTATGGTAAATTTTAATCCCGCGGCTGCAGAGTGAAATCCGCGGGGGTGGCCGAGCCTGGTCAAAGGCGTAGGCTTTAGGAGCCTATCCCGTTGGGGTTCCAGGGTTCGAATCCCTGCCCCCGCACCAGATTTTACCGGTAAAAATTGCTCAAATTCCGTTCAACACAGCTTTTACAGGCTTTTGAGAGGCTTCAAAATTTACTGGTAAACCGGCGCTCAAATCCGGTCTTCGCATGTTCATGGAATGGAAAAGTTTCGTGGATTATTCATTATTTATGGTAGTACACACCATAAGAAAAGGATAGCTATGGAAGGAGAAGTAGAAAAGACCCCGGTGGGAATAACGAAGGTAAAAGATCTGACGCCCAGGTCGGATAAGGTAAACATGCTGGTGAAGGTCACGGGCGTCGGTGAGCCAAAAGAAATCCCCAACAGATTCGGCGAAGAACCAAGAAGGGTGGCTGAGGCCAGGGTGGGCGACGAAACCGGGACGATTATACTCTCCCTGTGGCAGGACCAGATCGGGTCGGTCAATGAGGGCGATGTCCTGTCCATAGAGAATGGATACGTCTCGCTCGTGAGGGGGCACATGCACCTCAACGTGGGGAAATATGGCAAGATGACAAAATCCGACAAGAGTGTACCAAGTGTCAACACGGAAGTCGATGTCAGCGCCGCGGAGCAGCAGCGCGAAGGGTTCAGGCCGAGGTACGGCGGAGGCGGATTCAGAGGCGAATACAGAGGAGACCGTAACAGAAGAAGATATTAAACTAATCCATGGGGCAATTTATTTTATAGAATAACGATGTGTTGGGAAATCTATGTTTAGAAAGAAGAAAAAGCCGAAGAAGAAAAAATAGAAAAAGCCTTGCTAGCTATTAAGGCCACGCTTGGCTGAGTCGCTAACGGTGGCCATGCTGAAAAGTGGTTTGGAGCTGGATAGGGCGTTTATCAAAAAATTCCGGATGGGGGCGAAAAGAATGGCTAAAAAGAAAATAATTAAATCCATGTCTAAAGAGAAAATAATTGAATTCATCAAAGCAAATGGTGGAATGGTAAGCAACTCTTTGATGCAAGAAAGGCATTTTGGAGATGTCGGAATCGGAAATAAGACGACTTCGGCGATGCGGAAGATGGCAGACGAAGGAAAACTGAAGATGAAAATAACTCACGCCAGTAATACCACAACGATTGAATGGCTCATTCCACATGTTGAAAACAAAAAATAAAAGTGTCGACAGAAATTTTTCATACTCGATGCAGTATTAAGACTAAAATTTAGCTCTAATCAGGCTCGAAGAGCAGTTGTTGCGAAAAAATTGCGGGTCGGCTAAAAACACTTTTTGGAAGTGGGCGATCGTGAGGAGGCTGGAGTGCACCATAGACCGCCGGCCGGCCGGCCCGCGTTTAAAACCTTGAAAACTCGGCTTAAGTCGATTATGAAACTATCCTTCACAGATAGACCATAAGTTTATTAACAGTGTTATCTCCTGGACAAAATTCACTAAATATTAAAACTTTTACATAAGTCGAGGCAAGTAGATGGGGAGAAGAATGAGCACATCGATCTTTGAAAAATTTTTCCAGCAGCTTTTTACCAGGTTATCTTTTATTTCTGAACCACTATTACCCCTTTTTTTATCCCATTTTTTAAACAACCAGTTGAGGCAATGGAAGGACGAAGGATTGATCAACGACTTCAAGGCTGAGGCCAAGAGGATTCGGAAATTTCACTATAAAATAGCCGTCGATCTCGATTTAACTTCAGACCAAACGAAAAATATAATAAATAAATCTATGGTTAGAGTATCTAAGTGGGTTAGGAGGTGGGTTTATGGCTGAAGAGAAGAAAGGTCGCGCAAAGATAACAATTGAAATAGAGGTCAACGAGGAACTTATGGACGTCATGAAAGAAGCTATGGCTAAGATGCCAATGATGAGACAGATGTTTAGAATGGGGCGAGAATAGCAACTTATTGCGCAGTATAGACGACTTTGTGATCTATCACATGTATTTCGGTCAAATCTGCGAATCTGCGTTGTGGTTTTGGATAGCAAAACAAGTGCCCTGAGTTTCGCCACTCAGCCTTAAGAAATAGGCCGAGATGGCGGGTTCTAGCTTACGACGACGACTACCTTCAGGATTCCCATAGCAAGGATTTATCCTTCAGTCTTTCGAGTTGGTCATCAACTCTTTCGAGCCTTCTGCGAGCAGTTCTATCCTGCACTCGGCTCCAGCTTGTATATCTTGGCATTTTAAACACCTCTTGTGAAAGGAATTAATAAAGGAATTAATTTCGCCTCCCTAGTTCGAGAGGCCTATTTTTTCCTATTTTTTTTATCCCTTTTTCATCCTTCTTATTCACCAGCATTGCGTCTTCTTGCTTATAAAGGTATTGATTTGAGATTTGAGGGGCTTTGCACAAAAATTCAGGATTTGATTAGTCCGAACTGGTCCAACCTTTCCGATCATCAACGCGTCGCCAGCACCACTCGCAATAATTCCTCCGTAATAATTCAGCATCTGCGGGCAGAGGTTGAAGGATAGTTTCACAAGCTGCTTAAACGGGCCTTCCGGTGGTTTAATCAAAGTGATTATGGGGTTGAACCTATGGCCATGACAAAAGATGCAGTAGCAAAGCGCCTCACCACTTAGGGAAAATCATTTTTGCAGTAGTTTTCATCTCGATAGCTGCGGGCACCTTCTTTATAGTGCATGGGCAGATATTGAACGCACTATCACCTTCACCCGGGATTGTAGGCCCTCAATTTTGAGACCTGGCAAATGATGCCGACCAGACAGCCACTGTTTTAATAAACCCATTCACTACCAGCGGCACATTTGGCGAAACCGCCGACAGCGCCGGATGGTGGGTTAGCATTCCGGGAGTTGATCCCATTCGCTTGCATGTCGGAGGAAACATAGTTCATACAAACGGAGGGGATAGGTGGGAATTTGTCGGGCTCACCGCAGAGGGCTACAGCGACGGCGTGTCCATCCTGTACAGCGCCACGGGCACGGCCAATGGGCAATTTCCGTACGCGACTTATGTTTCAGGGAGCGTGAGTGGAACGATAACGTCACCAATGGGGATGCAATCAGTAAACGCTACTTGGCCCGGGTTAAAATGGGGTTCAAGATAGCCCGTCGTATAGGCTTTCTGCCTCTAAGAAATGCGCTCAATTGGACAAAAATGGATGCTGACGCCTGAATCTTTAATTTAGCCGAAAAATGTGCTGGCAATTTCATAAAGCTTTGGGTCCACGGTTTTAAGCCTGCAAACCGCGTCCTTTATGGGAACCGAGACTATCTCATTTCCCTTTAGGGCCGCCATAAACCCAAATTTGCCGTCTTTTACCAGGTCTATCGCAGCTATTCCGAATCTGGTCGCCAGGATCCGATCGAATGCCGTCGGAGGGCCCCCCCGCTGCAGATGCCCAAGCATAATCACCCTTGTCTCGATCTTCATCCGCTTCTCTATCTCCTTACCGAGGAAGTAACCGATGCCACCGAGCCTGACGTGGCCGAATTCATCCACATCAGAACTGTACACAACTTCCTCCCCCTTCGCTGGTTTAGCACCCTCGGCGACAACCACTATACTGAAGTTCCTCCCCCGCGCCTGGCGCTTTCGGATATATTTACAGATCTCTTCGATGTCGAACGGTTTCTCAGGAATTAGGATGTAGTCTGCCCCGCCAGCAATCCCAGCTTCCAAGGCTATCCAACCTGCGTGCCTCCCCATGACCTCGACCACCATCACCCTGTGATGCGATTCAGCTGTGGTGTGGAGCCTGTCTAGAGCCTCCGTGGCTATCGAAACTGCGGTGTTGAACCCAAAAGTGTAGTCTGTGCACGCCAGATCATTGTCTATGGTCTTTGGCACTCCCACAACAGGCAACCCCATCTCGTGAAGTTTTTGCGCCACGCTGAGTGTATCGTCCCCACCTATGGCGACGAGCGCGTCTATGCCCAATTTTTTCATGTTTTTAAAGATCTTCTGAGGGCCGCCCTCCAGCTTGAATGGGTTCGTCCTTGTCGTGCCCAATATCGTACCGCCCTTTGCCGCTAATCCAGAAATCGAATTCAGGTTTAGCGGCATAACATCCTCATCAATCAGTCCCCGCCAGCCATCCTTGATTCCAATCATCTCGTAGCCGTAGCGATCTATTCCCTTGCGAACAACCGCCCTGATGGCCGCGTTCGTGCCCGGGGCATCCCCTCCCCCGGTTAAAATTGCGACCTTCATTTTATCTCCCTTAACTGAGCGGGCTGAAATTTAAGCCTTTCCCGCGCTCCCGAACAGCTCCATTTTGGTTTTAACAACGTTCTTGATAGCTTCCCTGGCTGGACCCAATATCTTTCGAGGATCAAATTCTTTGGGTTGAGTGGCCAGCACCTCGCGGATCGACGCCATAAGTGTTAGTCGTACGTCGGTGTCTATGTTTATCTTGGCTATGCCCAGCGATATCGCCCGCCGAATGCTTTCATCAGGTATACCCTTGGCTCCAGGCAGCTCCGCCCCGTATTTCCTGGCCTTTTCTATCACCCATTCAGGCACGCCCGATGCCCCGTGCAGGACGAGCAAAACATCAACCCTTTCCTTTATCTCCTTAAGTCGCTCGAAATCTAGCTTAGGCTCGCCTTTGAACTTGTAAGCTCCGTGGGAAGTCCCTATCGCCACGGCCAGGGCATCCACTCCGGTCCGATCCACGAACTCCTTGGCCACGTTCGGGTCGGTGAGAATGGCCTCGCGTTCATCGACAGTGTACTCCTCCACACCCGCGAGCCTTCCCAACTCGGCCTCCACGGAAACCCCCTTCGGGTGGGCGATATCTACAACTTTCTTGGTCAAAGCTATGTTTTCCTCGAACTTCAGTAAGGAACCATCAATCATAACAGAGGTGAAACCCGCTCCTATGCAATTGGCCGCTATATCAAAATCTGTGCCGTGGTCCAGATGTAAAGTCATTGGTACCGGTGAAAGCTCGGATGCCGTTTTCACCAGATTCACGATGTAATTCAACCCAGCGTATTTTATCGCTCCGGGCGTGGCAGCAATTATCACGGGTGATTTCGCCTCCTTTGCCGCTTCCACAACGCCCTGCACTATCTCCATGTTGTTAACGTTAAATGCTCCTACCGCATACCCCCCAGCTCTTGCCTTCTCCATGACTTCCTTGTTCGTCAGTAAGACCATTTTGTCACCTTCTAACAATTTTTCACCTTATTTATATCACCATCGTTCACCAGAGCTGCAAAGATTTCGAAACAATTCGGTGATTACAATACCATTATCGGAAAAAGTTGCAGGAAATTCTTAATTTAAGTGCGCACTAAGAAATTTGGCGATAAATTGGGCGATATCAAAAGAATGCTCGATCCAAAGACGATCGCATTAATCGGCGCTACGGAAAGGGAAGGTTCGGTTGGAAGAGCAATTATAGATAATTTGTTGCTGTTAAAAAATAGAAAGATTTTGCCGGTGAATCTCAACAGCCAGCCTGGAGGTGTAAGCAAGGCAACATTGGTTTTAAAATGAGTAAGTAAGATGAGTAAGTAAGAGCGAGCGCAAATCTAAGTTAATCCTACCCTAAATTTTATTCTTCGGAGAATTGTTATAATGGTGGACACGATGATTTTAGGTTGCGTCGAATTCTCTGCTCCCGGAAAAACATTGGAGGACAAGTTAAGAGTGCTCGAGTTGCACGAAATGTGGCTGGAATTGGTCAACGACGGTCTTACAGAAAAACGATCAAAAGAGATTTTTGAAACAATCCCAAGTTTTAACGTTCCCGTCAAATCCGTTCAGGCCAATCTTTTACGTGACTTGCATCCATTGGGTAAAAGTAAAAAGGACCGAGAAATTGCTGTGCTCCACATCGAAGAGACCATGAAATTAGCCTCTATGCTCGATGCGAAAACCATTGTAACAGTGGCCACCTACGGAGAACCCATGGTTGAAGATCCGATGGAAAAGTGCGTTGATACGTACACTAATCTCTCAAAGCTTGGGGCAGAACTCGGTGTAACGGTGTCCATTGAGGCGTTAGGCAAAAACAGGACAACGTTTCTTCCGAGCGTGGAAGATGTCTGCGACTTGGTCCGAAAGGTTGGCTCAGATTACGTGCGCCCGATGGCCGATACGATGCACATAAATGATAACGGAGAGAACGTGGCGAAGGTGGTTGGAAAGCATGCTCGGGAGCTAGCGGAACTTCAACTTCGCGATATCGACTCTAAACCTCCAGGGCGCGGCAACATTGATTTTGGGTCAGTGTTAAAAGCCATCAAAGGGAAGTTTAAGGGACTGATCTGTCTTGAATATCGGCCCAGTCTAAATCCTTACGCCGATTTAGAATGGGCACGCGAATTCGTAAACAGAGTCATCTCTGAGGTTCGATGATCACTTTAAGTGATTCTTTGGCCTCAGCAACGAGCCGAAAACCTAACCCTGCCTCTGCCAATCCCAATCGGTGGGTGATCATATCGTGAATGCTCACCGTGCGTCCCTCGATCAACCTTAGGGCCTCCTCAAGATCAGTCGGGGCTGCGCCGTAGGAAGTCATGATTGTCACTTCATCACGCCAGAATTCAGCTATCGGGACCGAGATATCGGTACCCCGTTCAGGCACGGCGAAAAACAAAACAGTGCCACCGCGGTCAACGCACTGCAAAGCCTGTTTGCTCGCGGAAATGGACCCCGCACAAACTATCACCCGATCTGCAAGCCTACTCTCGTTGAGTCGGCGAAGCCTTTCAGGTACATTCTCTCCAGCATTTATCACGGCATCCGCTCCAAATTTTTCTGCAGCGTTCATTCGATATTTGTTTATGTCCGTAGCGATCACCCTCCCCGCACCATTCGCGCGTGCGAGTTTTACATGCAGCAACCCAGATATACCGCTCCCGAGAATTAGCACGCTATCGCCCTTCTGTACCCGGGCTAGCCTCTGTCCGCGCACCACGCATCCAAGCGGCTCGATGAACGTCCCATCCTCAAACGATAGATTTTCAGGTAAAAGGTAAATCCCACGCTCTACGTTCAACCTTGGCACGCGTATGTACTCGGAAAAGCCCCCTGGATTATAATTAGTCTTGTGAAGTGTTTCGCAGGCGGTATGGTGGCCGCTCAGGCAGTAGCGACATGTATTGCAGGGTACATGATGGGAGACGAATGCCCTGTCCCCAACTTTGTAACGCCTCACGCCATCACCCACTTCGACGATTTCGCCCGTGGCCTCGTGGCCTAGCACTCTAGGGGCGCTTTTGACGCGATACCATTCGAGCACGTCGCTACCGCAGATGCCGCAGGCCATCACCTTTACTAAAAGCTCGCCGGGACCGATCTTAGGCTTCTGCATCTCCTCCAGTCTCACATCGCGATTACTGTAGTACATTGCAACCCGCATGATGCATCCACCTAGAAAATCATGGACGCTGAGCCTTAAAATCTGATTTATCGACGGGAGTTTTCTGATTCAGCACGATCACAGTTTCTGCAGAGATTTTTCGAAATCTTTCACCTTAGGTTGCTTTTTGCCCTTGCCAGGTACGATGCTGTGGCCTTCCTTCTTGAGGCGGGCCGCTTGCGCTTTTGTCCCACCCGGGAATTTTTCGTTAAGGCTACCGTCTACCTTGATTACCCGCCAGAAGGGCGCTATGACTTTCTTTCCTCCCTGAAGTTCCTCCTCCGCCGCCTCAGCCACAATTCTAACGAAAATTCCCGTCGTTATTGGACAAGTGGTATCAACCTTGAATTCCTTCGATAAACGTCTCCTAATCTCTTCTTGGGTCACAAGTTTTCCTTTTTTAACTTTACACATCAGGGCCTTGACATCAAGAGGGCTTGGGATGAGCATCTTTCCTTCACCAAATCTTTTCACCATTTTTGGTGGGATCTTAACTATTTTCGGCTCCTTTTCCAGTTTTTCCTTCCAAGGTTTGCGTGTTTTCATTTTTCACACCTGCACTTTAGAATTTCACCCACCTGTAAAAGGCTTTCTTAACAACCTCCGCCCCGATGAAGTAAAGCGCCAAAATGCCCAACAGCAAAAGAATGAACTCTGCCGGTATCGACGTGAATCCCAATAGCTGTCCCAGTGGAGTGTAAGGAATAATAAGAGTTAGCCCGATCACCGCGAGGGTAGCTATCATAAGATTCCTGCCAGGCTTGCTCCTGAAGGATGGCCTCCTAGTTCGAATTATAAGCACGATCAATGCCGCTGAAATAACGGATTCCAAAAACCATCCAGTCCTGAACTCGTTCGTCCCAGCAGATAGGATGAACAGCAGCGCGCCGAATGTTAAATAATCAAAAACCGAACTCAGGACTCCGAAGGCCAACATAAACCTCCGGATGAACTTGATGTTCCATCGCCGGGGCTTATCGACCATTTCACGGTCCACACTGTCTGTGGCTATTGCCATCTCCGGGAAATCAGTCATCAGATTCATGAGCAAGATCTGCATGGGTAGCAAGGGTAGGAAGGACAAAAAGATGGATGCCCCCGCCATGCTGAACATGTTCCCGAAGTTGGCGCTGGCGGCCATGAAAACATACTTGAGGGTGTTGGCAAATGTCCTCCTTCCTTCTTCCACGCCCTGCTGGAGCACACCCAAATCCTTTTCGAGGAGTACTATATCCGCCGCTTCCTTAGCAACGTCGACAGCGCCGTCCACCGAGATTCCTACATCGGCAGCGTGGAGTGCGGAAGCATCGTTGATCCCATCCCCCATATAGCCCACGACATTTCCCGCTTTCCTGAGGCCAAAGATAATGCGTTCCTTCTGGTTCGGTTCGACCTCAGCAAAGAAATCCACATCGTTCACTCTTTTGATCAGCGCTTCATCACTCATCTGACGAAGTTCCGAGCCCGTGAGCATCTTGGGGCTAGAGATCCCAACCTGCTGGCTGACGTTAGCAGCTACGAATCGATTGTCCCCAGTTATGATCTTAAGCGAAACTCCGAGTTGTTTTAAACGGCCTATGATCTCTGCGATTCCTGATTTTGGGGGATCGTAAAAGATTATGAATCCTAAAAACGTCATGTCGGCTTCCTGGTCTTTGGTGATCGAGAGGCTGGGATAGGGATCTTGGTACGCCACTCCAAGGGTGCGGAAACCCTGTTGGCTGAGTTTCTCATAACGCTGCTGAATCTGCCCCTGAACATCGGAGATATTCCGAATCTCGCCATTTGGAGTTTCTGCCTTTGAGCAAATTTCAAGGACGTTATTCAAAGCGCCCTTAGTCACAAGAAGACGCTGGTCCCCCTTTGAGACGAGGATGCTCAAGCGCTTTCGGACAAAATCATAGGGTACCTCGTCCAATTTCTGGTAACCAGAGATGTCGAACTTTTTTTGGGCGCGAATCGCCTCGTCCATGAGGTTCTTGAAGCCCGTCACATAAATCGCGTTTAGATAGGCGTAAAATAGGACCTTACCGTTCTCCTTTCCTTCCACATCAATATACGAGTGAACCCGCGCAACCCCTTCGGTCAGGGTGCCGGTTTTGTCGGAGCACAAAACATTCATGCTTCCGAAGTTCTCTATCGAGACGAGACGTTTGACGATGACTTTCTGGCTTGCCATGCGCTTGGCGCCGTGAGAGAGGTTGACGCTTATGATCGCCGGGAGGAGCTGCGGCATAAGTCCAACCGCAAGCGCCAATGCGAAGAGAAAGGAATCCAAAACTGGACGGCTAAAATAGACGTTTATGGCGAAAATAGAGATCACCAACAAAAGCGTAACTTCCATGAGGAGATATCCAAAACGCCTAACGCCATGCTCAAATTCCGTCTCGGGCGCTCTGATTTTAAGCCGCTCTGAAACCTTGCCAAATTCGGTTTCCTTGCCTGTCTCCACAACCACTGCCCTTGCACTTCCGCTGACCGCGTGAGTTCCCATAAAAAGGGCATTCTTCCGCTGAGAGAGCGGAGTTTCGGGGGCCAATACTCCGGCCATTTTTTCGACGGGGTATGTCTCGCCTGTCAGGGCCGCTTCATCGACGAAGAGGTCTTTGGACTCCAGAATTAGGCAGTCTCCCGGGATGAGGTCCCCCGCGCCGATGACAACGACATCACCAGGAACTACCTCCTCGAGGGTGATTTCCTTTTGGCTTCCACCGCGCAGCACCGCCACTTTTATTTGAACTATGCCAAGCAATTTCTGGACCGCTTTAGTCGCTCTTCGTTCCTGCCAGAAACTGAGCAGGCCGCTTATGATAACTATCGTCAGTATGATTGTTGCGTTGACCTTTTCACCTAGGAAGATTGACAGTCCAGCAGCGATGATTAGAATGAGGATGATCGGGCTCTTGAACTGAGAAAGCAGAATCGTGGGAGAATCCGATCTCTTTTTGGGCTTAAGGAGATTCGCGCCGCAACTTGTGAGCCTCTGCTTGGCATCATCGCTAGATAGTCCCTGTGCGGTTGTTTGAAGCCTCTGGACCAGCTCGCCAATTGGTATACTCCAGAATGTTCGAAGAGGTTGCTCCGGCTTACCGCTCTGTGAAACCTTGCCAGATCTATCATCGGCGAGTTTTGCTTGCATGTACCGCCCTTTGTTGATATCTAGTCAATACTCTTTACACTTTTGTGGATGTTGAAAAACCGATTGAAAAAATTCTGATTCTAAATAAACTGACGATAAAAGTCGAAGTAAAAAAATCTAAACTCCACTGGCTTCTACTTCTTACCGCTTTTTATTTTTTCGAATAGCTCTTGCGCTTCCCTTGGAGTAGCATTTTCATGAATGATTGAACGAATTGCCCTGATCATCGCCACGGGATAATCTGATTGCCAGACATTTCTCCCAAGGTTCACACCTATGGAGCCCTTCTGAATTCCATCGTAAACGAACTCAAAGACCTCTAACTCAGTATCCACCTTTGGTCCGCCGGCCATGACCACTGGCACAGGGCAACCTTTCACTACCTTTTCAAAACCTTCTTCGCAATAGTAAGTTTTCACCACCCTCGCGCCAAGCTCAGCAGCGATCCTGCATGCCAATGCGAGATATCGGGCATCACGCTTCTCCAGCTCCGCGCCTACTGCTGTTACCGCCATGGCTGGGATGCCGTACTCCTCACATTCGTTAACGAGATTCGCCAAGTTCAACAGCGATTCATGCTCGTGCTCGCTGCCGACGAAAATGGAGAGTGAAACTGCGCTTGCATTCAGCCTGATCGCCTCTTTCACGGAGGTGGTAATGCCCTCGTGGGACAGCTCATCTTTTCTGGCCATGCTCGTACCGCCAGAGACCCTGAGGATAATAGGTTTGGAATTTTTTGGATCTATCGAGGAGCGGAGTATTCCTCTAGTTAGCATTATCGCATCCATATAGGGCAATAGGGGCTCGACGGTTTTACCCGGCTCCTCTAACCTGTGGGTTGGCCCCTGGAAATATCCGTGATCTATGGGCATGAATAGGGCCCTGCCATCACTTTGGATCAGTTGTGCGAGCCGATTTCTCATTCCCCAATCCATCGCGACTCCTCCTTTAGGTTTTATTTTTCAGGCCTGACTATAATATATCCTTTGTCAATTAACCAGTGGTGGAATTCCCAGGTTGTATGTTTACAATTAGTTCTACAAGTTTTTCTCGTTTTCTCATATTCTTCCGAACCTTGCTTTTGAGAGTTTAGTACAAGCTGCACCGGGCACTTCACATCCTTGCAAAATTCCCTACTTTTGTACTCCACATGTCCCCCGATTGTCATGAATTCTGCCTTCTTGGCCGATCTGTAAACTTTACCTAATTTTGTTTAACCGCATCGCATATAAAGAAACATTGAAGAAACTAGTATTGTAGAAATAGCGTGAGGTCAGTTGGTAGATTGTATGAGCACAAAAACGAAAAAACTTTTGTCGCTGTTGTTAGTTATAGGCTTTCTCCTTTCGATTGTAGTTATAGGCTTACTAGCATTCCTCTTTAAGTAGAAGCTTAATTTGTGCAAAATTAGAGGATAAGATAGCGCGGCCGTGGTCTAGCCTGGTCTAAGACTCAGGCCCTCCATCAATGAGGAAAGCCTGTAACGCGGGTTCGAATCCCGCCGGCCGCACCATTCAAAAAATAACTCCGCTCCACAGCGAGCGCTAGTCCTCTCTCCACTTGAACAGCTTCGCTGCGGTAACGAAAACAACAAGTGTCATCAAACCAACCACGACAAGATCTATCAATGCCCCAACGAAGTTGCTGTAAACCATAACTGCGTTTAGCCCATCGATTATGTAGAATAGTGGCAGAACACGCGCGAAGGATTGTAGGTACACGGGCATAATGCTGATTGGAAAAAATGTGCCGGCAAGAAACATCATGGGAAAAGTCACGACATTTCCAATAACGCTGGCCGTCTCGGGAGTCTTAGCCACAGTTCCTACTAGCATGCCCATCGAAGCGAAAAGCATTGGCCCTAGGATCAAGAAAGGTACAAGCCATAGTGACAGCGAAATGTGCGCGCCGAATGCAGCGACTCCAACTGCAACCATCAACAAGAAGGACGCTACTGTCAGAATAATATACCATATCACCTTTGAGGCTAGCCATTCCATCTTGGTAATAGGAGTCAATGATAACTGCTTAAACAACTTTCTCTTCTTGTATTCTGAGGATATTTCTACAAGAGAAAACATTGGGCTCACAAGCACTGAAAAACCGATGAGTCCAGGGATAAGAAAATCGATGTATTTGTACACCTTTTCGTTGACCGTGGTCTGGCTCATGCCTATGATCGGTGAGCCGCCGTAGTGCTGTAGGTTGAATGCGTTTATCACTCCATTTACGGTTCCGCTTACTATGGCGCTGGAGCTCTGCGCAGGGTTGGTATAAACGGTTATATCGACGGGGTTCCCTGCAACGTAGTTCGAAGAGAAATTCGGAGGGATAACTATTCCATCCGATGCCGAATGATCCGAGAGGTAATGCGAAAAATTTTCAGAAGCATTTACCTGTGATAATTTAACTGTGCCTGTGTTTTCAAGCGCATTCATGAATAAGGTTGATATTTGACCAGTATCTTGATTCTGGACGTAAACTTTTATGGGCCCTGAAGAACCTGAGAAAACGGCACCGAAAATAAGTATGAGAATCACTGGGAATATCAAACCGAAGAACAGTCCAATTCTATTTCTCAAATACCCGCGTCCAAAAAATTTGACGTCATTTATAATTCTTCTTATGTTAACCATGTATCTTATCGCCCCTATTTGTCGGTGGATTTGCCGCATTATTTTCCGCACTAATTTCACCATGCGCGTCTATTTTTCCGCGCACTAGTTTGACAAAGATGTCGTCCAAACTGTCGTGGCGTGTGTGAAGCTCACCCCATTCCAATCCAGACTTTTCGATGGCCTCTAACGCTACAAACGCATCATGTTTTTTGCCAATTGATATGCTGATCAAACCCTTGCTTTCAAAATTAACCTTTAGTTTCGTTTTTGCCGTAATGTAATCTGATAGCTTCTTGGATCCATGGATCTCAAGTCTTTCTCCTGAACCATGCTCTGCAATAATTTCGTCTGGAGTTCCCATGGCCACTATATGGCCCTTGTTCATGATAGCAACCCTGTCAGCAAGATGCTCAGCCTCATCAAGGTAATGGGTGGTCAGAATTATCGTTTTGCCCATGCTCTTTAACCGTTTTATTACCTCCCAAATCGTCCTTCTTGCGCTTGGGTCAAGACCTGTAGTCGGTTCATCGAGGAAAAGAAGTTCAGGTGAATTCACGAATGAGAGGGCAAGTCCCACCTTCTGCTTCTGACCTCCTGAAAGATCCTCAAAAAGGACGTTAGCCGAATCCTCCAGAATAACTTCTTTCATGATCTTATTAGAATCGACGCTGACACCGAAGAGCATCGCGTAGTATTCCACCGCTTCTTTAGGGGTAGCCTTTTCAAAGAATGTGAACTCCTGGGGTATAACCCCAATTTTCTTGTGAAGTTCATACCCATTCTTCCAAGGATCGAGACCGAGTACGCTTACCGTGCCTTCGTCCTTTTTTCTCAAACCCTCCAGAATTTCGATCGTTGTGGTCTTACCTGCGCCGTTTGGACCCAGAAGTGCGAAAACCTCTCCACTTTCAACCGAAAATGAAACTCCATCAACTGCCTTTAAAGCGCCGTACGATTTCTTGAGCAAAGTAACTTCAACTGGAAGCATCTAAATACATCCAAGAAATTAAATTTTTTATTTTATAAGTTAACTGATAATGCTCAAATACTTATCCCCGTCGAACTTTCCTAACCAATGAACAAGGTGAAAGATTTTAAGCAGGTACCCCACCAATTTTTACCTATGTATAAGCGAATGCTACTATGTGTGACCAGCGCAACGCCAAAGGAAGTTGTCGAGACCGCGGTGAGACTGTGTTTCAAGGAGACCAAAGTACAAGTTTTGCACGTCGTCCACCTATTGAACGATTTCGTGAGAAAGGAGGTCTCAAAGGAATTTTCTTGGATAATAGACACCTTCAAAAAAGCTGGTATAAAATGTGATCTAGAAATCGTTGAGTCGACGGATGTTAAAAACGCGATCATCTCATTCGCCAAGAAAAATTCTAGCGATGTGATAGTAACAGGAGTGATTCCGCGAAAGGGCCTGCTTGGTTTTTTCTCTGAAAGCATCTCGGACTACGTGGTAAAAAATGCCCCTTGCACAGTAATCCTCGTGAGAAAAGCCGGGCAATTGGCGTGATTTCCTCGACAACTGAGACTTATCGGCGATGCACTTGAGCATCCTATCTATAGGGCCGATGCTTGCCTTCGTAGTGACGATTTATCTTATCTTTAAACATCCAACGATAAGAATTCCCTTCACTTCAAAGTACATTTATATCGACTACGGATTCGCCCCCATCATCGGTTTAATCGTTCTGTTTGTGACCTTTTCGCTGAGCCTCGGCGCCATTAGAGGAGGAATCGTTGGGAGCGCCGGTGTAGAACCATACTCTATTGTTATTCTTATCATGTCCTTATCGTACATCTGCGTTTCGCTGGATTTCACAGGTTTTTTTGAGTATCTCTCGTTGCGGGTCGCAAGGTTTTCAAAGAACTCTAGCAGAAGACTCTTCCTCTACTTTTTCTTGCTCGCAGCATTTCTATCCATGTTCACGGATAACGACACTGAGATCCTGACGATGACTCTTATCACCTTCTACATGTGCAAAAATGCAGGAATAAATCCGATCCCATTTCTGTTCGCGCAGTTTTTTGCGATAAACATCTTTGGAATGACGCTCTATATCGGAAATCCTACAAACATTGTGGCTGCGGAGTTCTATGGACTCTCCTTCACGGAGTTCGCGAAGTGGATGATTCTCCCATCAGTTGTCGCAGGTGTCTTGTGCATCTTTTTGATTTGGATGATCTTTAGAAGAAGTATCCCTAGCAGATTCAAGCCATCTCCTATAGACCCCAGTTCAGCCATAAAGAACAGAAACGGGGCTTTATTTGGTTCAATCGTTCTAGGGCTCACTATTGTCTTTATGAGCTTGCCCAGTAGCCTGACCCACGCTCCACTATGGGCAATAGCTCTATTTTTTGCGATGGTGATGTTTTTGCATGATGTTGTATCGTATCGTTCTGGAATCTCAAACATCTCGTCAAGGGTGCCTTGGGAAGTAATACCCTTTCTTTTTGGACTTTTCATTGTGATTGAGAGCCTAGCCTCCACCGGATGGACCGAATTATTGGGGTCTCAATTATCAAAAGTGTCCTGGAGCCCGATAACCTCTGTATTCACAGTATGCTTTCTGTCCTCCCTCGCCACCGGCTTCATGAACAACTACCCGATGACCCTATTCTTCGTTAGAGCTTTTCAGAGCAGTTCCTTTACTGCAACGGCAACCCATACGGCCAAGTTAGGTTCGACGTTGGCTTTGATAGCAGGTAGTAATCTCGGTGCAAACTTCACGCTCATAGGCGCGCTCGCGGGCCTTATGTGGGCAAAGATACTTTCAGATAAAGGACATCCCATTTCCTTCAAGGAATTCTCAAAGTACGGCTTCCTGATAATGCCCATTGTGATAATTGTGACCTGCATTGTGCTATCAATCGAGCTGATGATTTTATAGGTTCCGCCGCCCACCTCGCGACTTTACCAGCGGGTAAATCATCAGCGCTCCAGCTATGAAGCCGCCGATGTGCGCCCAGTATGCGACCCCCGAAGGTGCCCCTCCGATCAACAAATAAGATGTGCTTATTACCTGCAGCAAGAACCAGAAGCCTAGGAAAAATATCGCTGGGATCATTAAGATGCCGAAGGGGAAAATGTATGTGTAAACTCTAGCACGGGGATAAAGCACTATGTAAGCCCCGAGCACGCCTGAAATTGCCCCAGACGCACCTATTGTTGGTACCATGGAACTTGGATCGGAAAGGACTTGCACAAGGCTGGCTGCTATACCGCTCATAAAATAAAACAATATGAATCTGCGTCTGCCTAGAGCGTCCTCGATGTTATCACCGAATATCCCGAGATATAGCATATTTCCGAAGATGTGGAGAAAACCTCCATGTAAGAACATCGATGTGAAAATAGTATAAAGTTCCTTCCACTTGACTACAAGCGCCGGCTTCATGCCGTATAAGTCAACAATCCTGTCGAACGATCCCGAGAAATAAGAAGCTAGAAAAATTGCTGTATTAGCTGCTATTAAAAATATAGTGAGGATTGGTTTTGTCCTTCTCGGATTATCGTCCTTCAAGGGAAACATAGGAATTCTCGCCCAACGCTCAAAGTATTGTTGGGCAACTTCGAGATCAGGATTTTCTCCTAACTTTCAACAGGTAAGATGCGACTCCCGCGCAAACTATGACTACTACTAAAACAATTACAATTATCGCTGGGATAGGCACTTTTCCTCCTTGTCCCCCTTGAGCTGGTATTTTTTTATAAATGGAATACTCATCAAAAGTCTTCCCATCAGTGCCAACTGCTTGTAGGTGAAGTGTGCTAAGTGTGCCATTATTGGATATGTTTACCACAACAAAGTTGTACGTCGACTGGGAGTAGGCGGTCCACCAGTTTGATCCAACACCATATAGTGGTGCACCCCATCCGCCGCTGACTATGTAGACTGTTCCATTCTCTGGAGACGGCTGATAGTTCTCTCGAGATATTGAATAGTTTATTGGATACGTTCGCTCGTAGTCATGATCGTGGCCAGAGATGGCTAGGTCAACGTGGTAATTATCGAATAGGGGAACCCAATACTTCTGAACTGACGCACTGCTGCCATGGCTACTCGAGCTGAAAGCCGGCTCATGGAAGAGAACCACCTTCCAGGGGTAGTTCTCATGCTCGGCAAGGTCGCTTTTCAGCCAATCGAGTTGCTCCCCTGTAACGCCACCATAGTTATTAAGGGCTATGATATGGAGGTCTGGACCCCAGTCGATGGAGAACCACTGCTCATTCCCTGGCAGGGAATATTGCTTAAAGTAGTTAGTGGCCATCCCCTCATGATTTCCAAGGATGGGGATAATAGGTATAGTCAAGCCTCCATTCTCCGTGACCCAAATATTGTCCATCGCGGTAAACCAATCGTCCCACAGTGCTTGGTTCGTCCCTGTACTAACCGTATCGCCGGAGTATAGGACGAACGATGGATTAAACTTTGCCATCGCTCGAGATACCGCATCCCTTGCCGATGGATTGTCGCGCGAGTCACCACCCGCAACAAAGGTTATACTTGTCCTGTGGTCAGGGCCAGTCTGGAACTTGCGCTCAGCGCTCCAGCCCCCGTTATCCCCGCCGCAGATGAAATAATAGACCGTATTCGGCAATAACTCGGTTAGCTCGACATCGTGGATGTACCCTCCAGCGCCGGAATAAGTATGATTGCTACCTGTCTTGCTAGATAAGTATTGAGATGGATCTCCACCTCCGGACTTCGTATCGTAGTGCACTATGTTTTCAGCATTTTCTGTTCTGGTTTTCCAAGTCACAACAATCGTGCTCGTGGTATCGTTCTGGTTCCACGTCAAATGAATTTCGATGGGCGGGTCTGAGCCTTGAGCGGATACATGTGAGACTAAGCTAACTTCGGCTAAAATTAAGGTAGCCACGATCAGCAGGGACAGCGCCCAACAAACCTTCTCCTTCTTCAACTTCTCACCTGTTAAGCTTCTCAAGAAATACAGAGTAACGCCATTTAAAAAGTTATGCTGTTACCTTTGCTGAGTTTTGATAGTTATGACATCCTCCTTGAACTTCCTGTTGGGCACTATCATCACTCGCTCATCATTTGTTTTCAGTTTGGTAACAGTCAAAGTCATCTCGGTTATTCTACCTCTTACTCCTGACATCTCCACCTCGGCCCCTATTTTTATCAATTTGTCCCCGATTAGCGAGATGCCGGCGAAGACATTTTGAATCCAAATATCTTTCAGGGCAAATAAAACGACTACTCCAAGTGCGCCGAGCGGGGCTAAGATTCCCACCAACAACGAAGGGATATTCCAGAGAAACAGTAAAAATAACGCCGAACTTATAGTAAAAATACCTGAAATTAGATTGGTTAGATTTTGGTATCCTGCAAGCCTGCCAAATTTTCGTTTAACTAAAGCGCTGGTCGATAGGCTAAAAATTATAATGATCGCAGATACTATCAATGTTCCTATAATCCTAGTCGCCGCAACACTAAATTCCAAGATGTTTCCACCTCAGGAAATTGATTTTAAAAGTGTATTAAATACTTTGTTAGCCAATCACAAATTGTGCTGACATGCTCCATTTGATCATTGCTGACGCTGAGCTCGAAACGGTGCCTGCAGAAATCGCATCTAACCGCGTCATCGCCTGGCAAGCCCATCGCAGGGGAAGGCGACCTACCGAGATCTTACTAGATTCCAACTTTCATTACCCAGCTATGCGAGGTCTAACAGATGCTGACCGCAGGGGGAGGCCAGATATCGTGCACGTTTGCCTAAATGCCGCGCTGGACACTCCACTCAATCGCGAAGGGTTATTGCGACTCTACGTTCACACCCGTCAAAACAAGCTCATTACCGTTGACCCATCCACGCGATTGCCTCGAGCTTACAACCGATTCACGGGCTTGATGGAACATCTATTCCTAAAAGGTTCTGCACCGCCGGAAAATCCGCTCCTGCACATTCGAGATGAATCGCTGAGCGAGATAATCAGCCATGTCAAACCGGCGAAGGTTCTGTCGTTCAGCGAGCATGGAAGCAGAAAACTCTACAGCGAGCTATTCCATGGCATTTCGAAGGATGATGAAGTTTGTGCAATAATCGGTGGATTCCCCCACGGCGATTTCCTTTCAAACGTGACGGAATTATCGGATGAATTCATATGTATAGACCCAGAGCAGCTCGACGCCATAACTGTGCTAACTAGGGCAATATGCGCATACGAGGACATCTTCGAGGTACAAAAGACTCGATTTGGAAGGGTGACCCATGCCCAGACGGACCTCCCGTGAACTAAGGGCTGAGCACAAAACCATAGCGGCCGAGCGGATCGAGCGCCTCTTCGATCTCGCTGACCGAGTGTCCAGCACTCGACTTGAACTCGCCGATAGGTATGTCAAGCTCGCCTGGCGGCTCGCAACGCGCTACAACGTCAGGCTGCCTCCTGGCCTAAAAGTAAAGTTATGCAGGAAGTGTATGGTCTTCTTAAAGCCTGGCATAAGCTGCCGTGTGCGGACTCGCCCAAGCCCGCCAAGAATCGTGATAACATGCCTGAGATGTGGCCACCAAATGCGTATTCCATATGAAGAGAAAGGAACGAAATTGATGAGAAATGTTAATTAAACACCTCAACATATTTAGACGGTCGATGGGATAACACCTATCTGAGGGAAAGAAATGTCTGTCCAAGAGATTCAACCAAACTTGCTGATAAAGCGGCTCAGCGGGGAGCTAAGTAAGTTAAAGGAGCTTAGCCCACCCGAGTGGAGCCGCTTTTCTAAAACAGGCGTACACAAGGAGCGACCGCCGGAACAATTTGATTGGTGGTATACCCGCGCGGCCTCTGTCCTAAGGCGGATATACATAGATGGCCCCGTGGGTATTGAGAGGCTTAGAACATACTATGGCGGCCGCAAAAATCGAGGCGTGGCTCCGGAGCACTTCCGGAAGGCTGGTGGAAAGGCCTTGCGGACTATCCTACAGCAGCTCGAGCAGGCTGAGCTCGTGACTAAGACAGAGCGCGGGGGAAGAAAAGTCACACCAAAAGGTGCTAAAATGCTAGCTAGCCTGGCCGAAAAGGCGAAAGCTGAGATACCGAAAGCTCCAGAGGCGGCTTGATCAATTGGAAGATGAGGAGGAACTTAGGAGGAGGAAGCTATTGGAACTTCAGGCGAGGTTCGAGGATCAGCGTCGTCAAGAGGAAGCTCGAATGCAGTACGAAGTCCAAAAAAAGCTCGCCATTCAGCAGATACTCACGCCAGAGGCGCGGAGCAGGCTTGCGAACATAAGGGCGGCGAAGCCCGAGTTCGCCGAACAGATCGAGCTTCAGCTAATCCAGCTAGCCCAATCCGGCAGGCTGACATCCCAGATCACGGATATGCAGCTGCGCGAGATATTGAAAAGGCTTCAGCAGCGTAAGCGTAAGATAACGATAAGGAGGGCTTAGATGGCTAGAAATAAGCCGGCTGCGTTCAAGCGAAGGTTAGCAAGTGCAAAGAAAGGGACCCGCCGAGTGCCAGTTTGGGTAATGGCCAAGACCGGTGGCAAGGTGCGCTATAATGCAAAGAGGCGAAATTGGCGTCGTCAACGCTTGAAGCCCTGAGGTGAGCCCATGCCTGAAGAGAGAATATACGTCATACCACTTCGGCGAGCCAAGGATGCACCTAGAAATCGCCGCGTTCCCAGAGCTGTGAAAATTGTGCAGGAGTACTTAAAGCGACACATGAAATCAGATCATATCAAGCTCAACGAGGAACTGAATCAGAAGTTGTGGGAGCGGGGCATAGAACACGTTATCTCAAGGGTTCGGGTACGAGCTGTAAAAGCCGACGATGGTTCAGTAGAGGCTTTCTTGGCAGAGTAGCTGGTGCTTCTCGATGGAGGTGACAAGGTGCCGATAGCGAGAGTTAATTTCGACCACCTTCCATTCCTTGGCGTCCTAGCTATAACGACGGACAAAATTGTGCTCTTGCCAAGGCATTTCAGCGTTAGAGAAAAAGTGGTGCTCGGCGCGCTAGGTGTGCGAGTTGCGAGGGCAACCGTGGACAATAGTTCACTAATCGGCGTGCTCACGGCCGGAAATTCAAATGGGCTTGTCACTTCAAGCTTGCTCGAAGTCGAGGAGGAGAGATTTCTGGGCGAGCTCGGGATAAAAGTCGCCCGCGTGCAAGACAAGCACACAGCGATGGGGAATATGGTGCTCGCAAACGATAAGGGAGCGTTGGCCAGTCCTAATTTATCGGCTGATGCAATTGAGACAATAAGTAAAACACTTGGCGTGCCAACTGAGCAAGGCACGATCGCGGGTATCAATAACGTCGGAGCAGCAGGGGTGGCCACAAATAAAGGAGCGCTTTTGCACCCAGATGCGACTGCCGAGGAAGCCGAGGCAGCCGAGGAAATCCTTGGGGTGCCGGTGGATGTTGGCACTGGATGCGGCGGAGTAAAATATGTGGGTGTTTGCATGATCGCTAACTCATACGGCGCCATCGTCGGGGAAACTACGACCGGCCCGGAGCTTGGAAGGATAGAAAGCGCGCTCGGCTTTATTTGAGGTGGAAAGATGGTCAAGATATTTAGAGTTAAAGGTTGGTTCAAGCAAGGTTTCCAAAAACAGACCTTCACTCGAGAGATCCCCGCAATATCCGAAAAGCACGCGCTCGAACGCATTTATTCGGAAGTCGGGAGCAAACACAGGATTAAGCGAAACCTAATCAACATTGAAAGCACAACTGAAATTAAGCCAGAAGAGATAACAGATCCTTGTGTGGCGGCGCAGCTGAGATGATAGGATGGAAAAAGTTCCCTTGGAAGAGCGGCAGAGGCTCCAGCGAATCCTAGCCGAGTTGGAGGAGTATCAGACCACAGCCGACCTGCTCCGACAACAGCTTTCAATCTGGGCTTCATCGATATCCGAGCTCTCGATGACCGTTGAGACAGTAAAAACTATCAAAGGACTCAAGCCAGACACCGAGATACTTGTTCCAATAGGCTCCGATTCGTTTGCAACCACTAAGATAGCCTTAACGGACAGGGTGATAACTGGTCTAGGCGCAAATATCTCGGCCGAACGGAGCGTTGAAGATGCGGTGAAGATGCTCGAAGCTCGAATCTCTGAGTTTGAGGAGCACATGGAGCAGGCTAGAAATGAACTGGAGAAACTAGGTGAACGCATCGAGGCCCTGAGGCCCGAAGCTGAGCGAATTCTCAAGAAGACCGAGGAAGAGTAACTTTTAAAAATTAGTTTATTTGTATGTATTTAGCTCGCGTGCTGGCTATGTCACAGGTGTGACATATCTTGGGTTGATGTGAGAATTTCAGTTTTCGGGTTTTGTGCTGTCATAGGTGTGACGTGTGCCTGGGTCGTGGGGGCGCAAGTTCCAATTTTGCGTTCCTCTGTCACAGCTGTGACAAGTGGATGACGCGTTTCTTCAGCACCAACGCCTTCCCGCCGGTCATGCCGATTGAATCGGCTAGGCTCTTCAGCTCAGCCA
>Ga0315282_10002711_pt1 | contig 32241 bp, 49 predicted proteins | sample YL17G07_20_MG_FD_203693 | JGI IMG/M metagenome (GOLD analysis project Ga0315282, IMG submission 203693) | Sediment microbial communities from Yellowstone Lake, YNP, Wyoming, USA - YL17G07_20 | ecosystem: Environmental > Aquatic > Freshwater > Lake > Sediment | place: USA: Wyoming | collected...
AGAACAGAGGAGAAAGGGTAGATGCTCGCTGAGGATGTAAGGCAATCGGAGATTAACATCGGGACGCTCGGACATGTGGACCATGGCAAGACCACTCTAGTTCAGGCCCTGACTGGCGTTTGGGCCAGCCGTCACAGCGAGGAGCTGAGGAGGGGGATCACGATCAAGCTCGGCTATGCCGATGTCATATTTTACAAGTGTGAAGGTTGTCCACCTCCCTCATGCTACGGCATCGACCCTACTTGCAAGGGATGTGGTGGGCAAGCCATTCCACTTAGGAAGGTCAGTTTCGTCGACGCCCCAGGCCACGAGATCTTGATGACAACAATGCTCTCAGGCGCAGCAGTGATGGACGCCGCCATCTTCGTGATCGGTGCGGACGAGACTTGCCCTCAGCCCCAGACAAGGGAGCATCTTCTGGCCGCAAGGACAATGGGCATCAAGTACATGATCGTTGTGCAGAACAAGATCGATCTCGTCTCAAGGGAGAGGGCTATTCAGAGCTACCAGGAGATCAGGAGTTTCCTCTCTGGGACCGAGTATGCCGACATCCCAGTGATTCCGGTCTCAGCTCAGAGGAAGGTAAACATCGACCTCCTGATCGAGGCCATTCAGACGCGCATACCAACCCCAGAGCGAAATACTTCGCTCGACCCGCTGGCCTTCACAATTAGGACCTTCGATGTGAACAGACCCGGGACGAGCGTGAGCGATCTTAAAGGCGGTGTGCTTGGTGGCACGCTCGTTCAGGGCGAGATCAGAGTTGGCGAAAGGATCGAGATTAGGCCAGGTGCAAGGATTCGTGTGGGGAATGCGTATGATACGGTTCCCCTGCAAACGGAGATCATGTCCCTGAGGATTGGGGACGTGTTCATAGAGAAGGTTGGATGCGGTGGCCTTGTTGGCATAGGCACCTCGCTAGACCCTTCCCTGACGAAAAGCGATGGCCTGGTGGGTAATTTGGTCGGAAGGTCGGGGACGTTGCCGTCTCCAATTGATGGTTTAAGGCTTGAGTACAGGCTGTTCAACGAGGTTGTCGGCATGAAGGAGTCCATGCCCGTTGAGCCGCTTAAGGCCGGAGAGGCACTGGCCATGAATGTGGGAGTGGCCATAACATCCGGTAGAACGTCCTCCGTCTCTAAGGACATTGTTGAAATCAAGTTGACCAGGCCGGTCTGCATCCTCCCAAGGCAGAGGGTCGCAATCAGCAGGAATATAGCAGGCAGGTGGAGGTTAATAGGATATGGTGTTGCAGCTTGACCCGCCATGCCGGTCAGTCTATCTTGATGGATTCGAGCGCACTCCTCGCGCCATTCCAGCTCGGTGTTGATTTTGAGAGGTGGATTGAGATCCTAGTGGATTCAAAGGTCCAGTTCTATGTTCTGGACGACACTTTACGGGAACTGAGGGCCCTTAGCATGTCCTCCAACAAGATCGCCTCGGAAGCGAAGGAGGCGCTGAAGCTCGCAGAAAGGTACGAGACCATCCCCAGTGTGAGCGACGTGAAGGGCGATGAAGGGTTGATAGAAGCAGCCCTGAAGCTCGGTTACGCGGTGGCTACGTGCGACTCAGCTCTCAGGGCCAGGTTAAGAGATTTAAACATCCCCGTTTTCAGCCCTACGGGTAGAAGAAGGGCTAGGGTTGAAGGTTTGCTTTCCTGAAGGTGTGTAGTTTGTTCAAGCGCGTAGTAGTTGAAGACATTGTTCGCATCCCGCCAGCTATGTTTGGGGAGTCTCATGAGAGCGTCGTCGGTAAACTTCTTGCACAGAAGTACGAGGGCACTGTTCATGAAGACCTAGGGTATGTGATAATAGTCTCGGGCTACAAGTTCAATCCAGTCGGGAAGCTCATGGCCGGAGATGGCGGCTCGTATCACCAAGTGACCCTCGAGTTGGTGACCTTCATTCCCGAGCTCCAAGAAGTCCTTGAAGGAGAGGTCGTAGAGATAGAGGATTTCGGCGCGTTCGTAAGGATTGGACCCGTGGACTCTCTTCTCCACGTAAGCCAGGTGGCCGACGACTTCATGTCCTTCGAAGGGAGCCAGGGGACCCTGTCGGGTAGGGAGTCAAGCAGGGTCCTTAGGAAGGGAGACATCGTCAGGGTGAGGGTCGTAGCGGTCTCAATCGGGAAAGGGGCGATGGGTGACAAAGTCGGAGTCACAGCTAGGCAACCATTCCTTGGGAAGCTCGAATGGGTAGATGAGGACCTGAAGAAGGCGACAGGAGGAAAAGCTGCAAAGCAGGAGGGTGGAGGAGATGGTTGAGAAGGCGTGTTCGAACTGCCACCTTTTGACAACCGAGAATATATGTCCGAATTGCAGATCGAAGAGCTTCACCACTGACTGGACTGGAATAGCGATAATAGTCCACCCCGAAAGGTCTGAGATAGCGAAGAAGATAGGAGCCAAGAAACGGGGAAGGTACGCGATAAAGGTCAGGTAGGGAGATGTTCTCAAGCGAGCTGAGGCTGCTCCCTGAGCAAAGGGAATTTCTGAAGAGCCCTCTTGGGAACCTCATACCTGGGCGCGGAGGTGAAGTTTGGGATAGGGCGCTCAGTTTGATCAGGGAACTAAGGCCGAAGAAGGTGGTTTCTGTTGGAGATGAGACATCCAGGCTGTTCTTCGATCACGACTTGGGCGCTGATGTCTACATAGTGGATGGACTCGTTATGAGGAAGAAGCTAAGGGGAGGGCCTTTCTTCGCCAAAGGGGTCCTGGAGCTCGAAAATCCCGCAGGTTACATCTCCAAGGAAGCATGGAGTATAGTCAGGCGAGCGATCACCATCGGTAGGGGTGTTGTCGTAAGGGTAAAGGGCGAGGAGGATCTGCTGACACTCGTTGCCATACTCGAGGCCCCGATAGGGAGCTTGGTCTTCTACGGTCAACCCCGAGAGGGCTTGGTTGCGGTTACTGTGACAGAGTCAAAGAAGCGGGAGATCGGTAAATTCGTTGAGGCGATGGAGCGAAAGGAAGGCCTCGTGTAGCCCCTTAGAAGACAACGCTTTTCAAGTGCAATCGAAGCTCTAGCGCCACTGGTCGATTTGAGCCTAAGCATACAGGACGATAGGATGATTCCGCTTGTCAGGAGGAGGGAAATAGTCTTCCTGGTTGAGCATCCGGACTCTCCAACCCCAACTGCATTCTCCCTCAAGGAGAGGATGGGTGCACTGCTGGGCAGCAAGCCCGAGGCCACCTTCATAGTGAGCCTTAAGGGCTTAGCAGGCCTTCAGAGGTCAGAGGGCGTCTGCCACATTTATTCCTCGCTGAGCGATGGCCAAAATCTCGAGCCGGAACACATCCGCAGGAGGAATATGAAACCGGAGGAGCGGAAAAAGGTCCTTGAGGATTTAAAGAAGCTCAAGGCCTCTAAGAAGGCGAAGGCAAGGACCAAGGGCTGATCCACATGAGCGAGAAGGCGAAGTCAAAAGAGGGGAAGCCAAAAGAGGGGAAGAGGGGCGCATGGAATCTTTACAAGATAGAAGGTGGCACAATCAAGCTCACCAATAAGAAATGTCCCAGATGTGGCAAGGTCATGGCCTTTCACAAAGAACCACAGGCCAGATGGTATTGCGGCGGATGTCAGTATACAGAGTATGTTAAACGCTGATGGGGGCAGAGGGGCGGGCCCGAGTTGCGGCAGCTCTGTCTCGGGGTCGAGAGCACGGCCCACACTCTCGGCCTAGGGATCGTGGACTCGGACGGAAGGATCCTGGCCGATGTGCGTCGCACGTATAGGCCAGAGGCAGGGGGCATTCACCCAAGGGAAGCTGCCCGAATGATGGCCGACTCCGCCGGTGGGGCCTTGAGGGCGTGTTTCTCGGACTCGAGCATCTCGCCTGAGGATCTAACCCTTGTATCCTTCAGCCAAGGGCCTGGTCTGGGGCCATGTCTGAGGACGGGGGCAACGCTCGCTAGGGCCATCGCCTCTCATCTCGGAGTGCCTCTGGTTGGCGTGAACCACTGCGTTGCACACATCGAGGTTGGGAGGAAGTACGGGAACTCGACCGATCCCGTCGTCCTCTATGTATCAGGTGGGAGCACGCAGACGATCTCATATGCCGCTGGCCTCTATAGGGTATTCGGCGAGACCGAGGATATAGCTGTCGGCAATCTCCTCGATACATTTGCGAGGGAGGCTGGACTCGGTTTTCCAGGTGGCCCTGAGGTCGAGCACCTCACATCATCTGGAAGGGAGTTGATCGATCTCCCATACGCCGTCAAGGGGATGAACGTGTCCTTCTCGGGCCTTCTAACGAGGGTAAAGGGCCTGATCTCAACTCATAAGCTCGAGGACATCTGCCTCTCGCTTCAGGAGACGGCGTTCTCGATGTTGATCGAGGTCTCCGAGAGGGCGATGGCCTTCCTCGGGAAGGACGAATTGATCCTAGTTGGTGGCGTCGGCGCGAACGGGAGGTTGAGGGAGATGTGCCGGATAATGTGTAGCGAGAGAAGAGCTTCCTTCAGGGCCCTCGAACCAAAGCTCTGCTTGGACAACGGCGTCATGATCGCCTGGACCGGCTTACTCGCCAAGAGCGTCGGCGAGGAAACGCCACTGCCCTTCTCTCAAGTAAAACCTAAGTGGAGGGTTGACAAAGCTATGGTGAAGTGGAGAAAAAGCTCTTGAAACTGGAAATCGTGAAGAACCTCTACCTTGGCGCTGAAGCCGAGATCTCGTTGTGCAATTGGCTCGGATTCCGCGTAATTGCCAAAAAGAGAAAATCGAAAGGCTACAGGGTCAAGGATTTGGAAAAGAAGATCATCGCGACAAGAATGGCCATGAAGCGTTCCTTGTTGAGCTAGGTTCGCCGCATGGGGGTTCCAACGCCATTCGTCCTCCATGTCACTCCAGTCGATGGCGTCATAGTGATGCAGTATCTGGATGGGTTGGCTTTGAGTGAGTTAGCTTCAAAGGCTAGCTTGAGTGAGCTCCTTTTCCGACGAAGAGGTGACAATCTTGATATTTTCGTAATGGAAGAAGTCTTCATGGTCGACTTCGGCCTGGCTTCTAGCGCTTCAGGCGTTGAGCAGATAGGTGAGGATCTGTACGTTCTGGAAATGGCCCTGAAGAGCGCTCATCACGTGCGCTCAAGGGAGCTGTTCGAGTCCGTGCTCTCGGGTTATGGCGAAAGGCTTGGTCCAACCTTTCCGTTAGTCTTGAAAAAGTTTAAAGAAATTTCGAAGAGGGGCAGGTACGTTAAGCGGGTCAGCTAAAGTACCCTAGTCCAGACAGCGTTTCGCTGTCATGTCGGCCTGAATCCTATCTCTAGCCTCTTGTTACTAGGAGAAGATAACACTCCAAACATTGGGCTCATACGCCCTATAAGATGACAGCCCCGTATCCTTCTCGGCTATATTGATGATGGCCATTAGGTTCCTCGAAACCCTCTCGTCGAATCTGTTGGTCTCGATATCCTCGGGATCGATCTCAAAGTAAAGTGTCAGGAAGGCATAGCAGGAATCGCTGTTCGGTTCGCCTCCCCACCACAGGTAGACATCCGAGGGCTCAGCCCTGTCCTCCTCAACTAGAAGCTTGCACCACTCCTTGGCTATATCGCATGGGTAAGCGGCGTAGAACTCCCTCATCCTCCTCATCAGGCCCTCTTTGGCTTCCCCTAAATTGAGCCCGTTGCTCCTGAACCACCCTATGAATTCATCCAGACTGCTTCGGAAGTGCTCGTCCTCTTCCTCCATGGCCTCGTTGAGTTGTACCAGCGTTTTTATTCTCCGTTCCTTTGAGGCGGCAAAGAGATAGCCTCCATCCCAGTACTTGTATTGTAGCTTTCCCCCTTTAAAGTAACTTTCTAGAGCATTTTTGAATTCATATCTATTTACATCTGTAATCTTTTCATATTTTGCCCAAAGTCCCTCAGCGATCTTCTCATCTCCCCTGGCAGCATCGACAAAGGCCCTGTAAATCTCAGTTCCAAATCCTTCGCCAGATCCATAGCAATCGGGGTGGTATAGCCAGTTTGAGGAGATCCAGATCTTTCCATCGCCTTTCCTCTGCTGCACCTCGATCATGGTTTCTAGGCAATCCACTGGATGGCCAATGTCTGGTCTTATCCTCTTTCCAAAACTATCGGAGATTAAATCCTCATCCGATGGCTTGTTTTTCCCGTAATTAAAGAACTTATAGGGGTTCAGGTGGCAGAAGTAGTAGGCTTGCCATGCGAAGCCTTTAAACGATGGTATGTCCCGGCCTTTATCATCAAGGAAATAGTATTTACTTGCATCAGATTTACTTATCGGAACAGGCTCATCGAGGCCTAGTCGGATATCATTCTCGATATCGATCTTACCAGCGTGCCAAGCATTGTCGTATATCATCTTCCAGCCATACATCTCCTTATGCACCCTGTTGATCTTCTTGAACAGCCTGATCCTCTCCGGAACGGATAAGATCCTAGCCAAGTAATTTCTCCTCCAGTAAGCTAACTGTCGTCATGGTATCACTACCGCCTTAGTGTATAGGCCCCCTGAGGCCATCCTTATCGCTACCTCATAGGTTACTCCACTCTTGAAGGTATCTAATCTGGCATCCAGCTGCAGACTGGCTTGTGAATCCGAAGGGAGTTCGAGGGGGAAGGGGTTATTGCCTTTGGGCTCCATCTCCATGCCATTTATCTCCAGAGCCACAATAGTCAGCTTCCCCTCCCCGGTATTCCTGAAGCGAATGACTATCTCCGCCTGGCCGTCCTTGACCGAGGCATAGGCATAGTCGAAGCTGAGCTGCTCGTAATTCATGAAGAGCTTGACGAAGCTGGGATAGTAGGCCATCAGGGCTATCGCAAGCGTAACTGAAACACAAGCCAAGATGAGTGTCGAGATCACCTTATCCATTTCTCATCCCTCATACGAGTCTGCTCGTCTTCCAAAATCCCTAATGTTGCGACTACCTGCTGCTCGTTCGATGTCCTTCGCGATGTTAGCTAGAGGCTCGTAATCCGTTGCTGAGTTAATGACAACATAGTACTTCCCCTTATAGAATATCATGCCGAGATCAGCCTTATTCTCGGCGAATTTCTTAGTCATATGTGATTTAGCACTTGGAAAATCATCTTTTGTATACTCGACATCCAAAATGAGTGTTTTTCCATCTTTGGTTGTGGTCAATATATCCACGCCACCTTCAGGCCTTACTCCGCGCTTAACATCCACTTTTTCTATATCCAAACCCATATTCTCAACTGCCTCCTCTGCAGCTGATTTGGAGAAGTCATCTGCAACATCCCAAAGAGCTTTGCATTTTCCTTCGCCATATTGGGCATCGAAAGCTTTCTTGTTCCTACCGAATGCAGCATATGCAACTCTCTCTGTGAAATCCGGTGAGCTTTTTATGTCCAGCTCTCCTAGTAAGTTAGCAGCTCCTGTCTTTCCTACAATGTCGTTGTAATCGAACTCGGTAGTCAGGTCATTGGCCTCCACGAGTTTAACTGTGTTCACAGTAGTAACTGGTAACTTTATGGGCGTCATCCTTACCCCACCGCTTTTATAATGGAGATATACCGCCCCATCTTCACCAGTCTCAACATCTACTATAGAACGGCCATTTACCGTAGCACCATCTGCAGTGATTCTTACTTCTTTGACTCCGCTACCACTTCCCGTGTCGGCTTTGTATTCTATGGTGACATAAGAACCATCATTAGATACTCCTTTATCCTTAACAATACCTTTAATCCTGAAGACCTTATCTGTTTCCTGGCCTATCGCGAATTTATCGAAGAATCCACTTTTCTCAAGGTAGTCTCTAATAAGAATTGACTTTAAATATATTCCTGATTTTGGCCCCCTAGCTACCTCAAGAGGTTCGATATTCACACCTTCTTCCGTAAGCTGTCCAATTTTCAGTCTATTGAATGCTCCCTTATACCAAACAGAAATGACATTATCATCGTATACTCTTATCCTCGTTCCTGTGTCTACGAGTTTGAGGTCGAAGTAGCTCTTGCCAATAGAATCAGGATAGCCATCCTTAAGAATGCCTTTTACCATATCGATCTTCAGTCCCAGGATTTCCGTCTCTCCTTCGCCGATCTGATCCAGCTTCTGGTAGTCCATGATCTCCTTGACGAACGACCTCACCCAGCTATCGGACGAGACCTTCTTGGCGACGCTATCGTCTTCGAGTATCTTTGCCTTTGCCCAATCGAAGGGTACTTTTGGCGCTGTCGCCTTGGTTCCAGGGCTTATTGGCTTCATGAATACATGGTATCCCGTAAGTATCGATGGGCTGGCCTAGCCCAAATCTTTTCTTGAACTGATTCTCCCTAGTACCCGCCCCCATCTACCCGAACCTCCCTACGGTCTGCAGTAGGTTGTGGAGGGCAAGGGACCTGATGTCGTCCTTCAGCTGAGGTGCAATCCTCCCCCTGCAGGCAGCGCAGCGGCATTCCTCGGACCCGATGCTGTTATCGGTAACGAGGAACGAGGTGCCTCCCTTGTAGTATAAACCATTCTTCGCGCCGATGAACCATGACAGGCCGGAGCAGACGAACTCGCCTCTCTTTCTCAAGGGATAGGAGAGGCCATAGAGCAATAACTGCGCATCCCTCTTGCCCTTTCGGAGGACACTCGTGACGGCTGAGATCACACCATCTAGGAGGTCCAGCTCTGTGAGTTCCCGAGATGGGAGGGCGAACGACTCACAACCCAGCTCTATCGCCCTTTCAATCGACCAGGCAATCTGCTTCCATATGACCCCCTTGATGAGCCCCACCACAGGTATGTCCAGTTCCGAGAAGGCTCTTGAAAATATGGCTACATGAAGCTCAGGAAGTTGGCAGCCCACCTATAGGGCTAGAAAGCCTGACATGGCTGGGGTACTTCTTCCTGCCTCCCAGTACCCTATTATATAGTGTGGAAGTTGCAGATTGGTTGATAGGGCCAAAGTAAAATGGAGGAAGGCGCCTTGAAGCTGGAGTTCGTGAGGGACCTTTACTTGGGCGCGGAGGCCAAGATCTCCCTCTGCACTTGGCTCGGATACAATGTCGTCGTGAAGAAGAGGCGATCGAAGGGCTATAGGATAGGGGAATTAGATAGGAGGATCATAGCGACGAGGACCACTCACGAAGCAATTATGTTGAACAGGGCTCGTGGCATGGGGGTCCTGACACCGTTCGTCCTCCATGTGAATCCGGTTGGCGGTCTCATCGTTATGCAATACATCGAAGGACCTACGATAAACGAGTTCGCCTCAAAGGCCACATTGTGGGAGTTGAAGCCCGTCTTCGAGCGAATCGGACACTCGCTAGCGATCCTCCATGGCAACGGGATCGCCCACGGCGATCCCACTACATCGAACATGATCCTCAAGGGGAAGGAGATCTACATAGTTGACTTCGGGCTGGCCTCCCATGCTTCGGATATCGAGCAGATGGGCGAAGACCTCTATGTCCTGTTCATGGCCCTGAGTAGCGCTCACCATGCGCGCTCAGCGGAACTATTCAGACACTTCACCTTGGGATATGAGGAAGAGCTTGGCACTACAGCGTCTGCGGTCCTGAAGAGGCTCGGGGAGATATCAAAGAGGGGAAGATACGTCGAGCGAGTCAGTTGAATGCACTTTCTAAAATGGGAATGCCCCTTATGTGAATTGTGGAACCACTATCAGCTGAACGAAATTTATTGAACCACCCAATCATCAGCTGTGCTGAATAGGGCTTGTTAGGACTGGGTGATCTTTATCGCTTGAACGTGACACTGGGTCTCGCAAGCTAAGCAGAAGATGCAATCGGTCTCGCGAGCAGGATCGGTCTTCTTCGCTGAGAGGCCATTGCCAGGTGTTTCCACCCAATCGAATACGCTAACGGGACAGACCTCAATACACACGCCATCACCGTCACATATGTCCTGGTCGACCGCTACAATGGTCCCATGAATGCCCAATTTCTTAGGCGGATCAGTGGAACCCCAAACATTATGGCCTGCATGGTTTCCTGTAACCTTCAGCTTCTTCTGGAAATCCACGTCTATTGGCATGGGACAACATCCCCAAATCACAATATTAAAGACTTACTCGGCAAGAAACGACAAGTCCGATACTGCGATTTCAGGCATGAATTGTTATCGAGGTGCATCAATGTGAAGGTCTGCCCAACTTCATCACCTTCGTGTTCCAGAACTTTCAGCAATATATATCATCTTTATATTGGAGCCTTTCCCACAACAGGAGCTGATGGGATTGAAGATACCCAATGAGATCACGACCTATTGCCCCAGGTGCAATGCACATACTCCACATGCAGTGAGCATCTACAAGGCGGGCAGGACGAGGGGTCTCGCAGCGGGGGAGAGACATCACGAGAGGATGGATCGCCACGGTTATGGCGGCTCCAAGGCTCCAATACAGCATAGGAAGGTCAAGACGACGAAGAAGCAGGCACTGAAACTGAAGTGCAGGAAGTGCGGATACGTTATACAGCGGGAAGGAATTAGGCTGAGGAAGCTCGAGATAGCAGCATAGTTCCCTTTTTCGAGTTCAAAGGCCGTTAGCTTGGTTCTCAATCCATGAGAATTTGCGCTGCAGCGATTGTGGGTAGTAGAGCTTCCAATCGAACCCGACGCCCTTGCACCAGTCGTAGTAGATGCGCGGGTCGATGTAGCTCTTCAACGATGTCGTGAGGTTGTAGTCGCGAGTCGCCTTTACGATCTCGATCTTGACCTTGAGTTCCGCGGCCCTTTCCTTTGATCTCCTGGTCTTCGTGCCCCTCAGCTGTTTCAGCCTCTCCTTCTTCTTGGCCAAAGACTCATCCCAGTTCTTCGGGAGCTTCCGTCTGTGATTGCATATGATGGCTGCATTGAGGTTGGCAATCGTGCAGGCATATCTCTTAAGGTAGTCGGGAGCCTTTGCTGATATATTGGTATCACTCAGATAATCCTTCACGGTCTTCGACGCGTGATATGTCCTAAGTACCTTCGCAGTTAGACCCGGTACGGCTTCACTCAAGAAGGCCTTCACGTTTTCGGACCTCACACCAGGGAAGATCGAAGACTTTGCTTGAGCCATGAGCTCTTTTAGGTTCTTGACGATTGGCTCTGGCAGCTGGACCTCCTTATGCCACCTGACTGCATCCTTACCCAGGAAATCGAATGTCGCAAGGCCATCATCTCGTAGCGATATGATGTGCTCGGGCCTCAGTGTAGTGGCACCCACGGTATCGGCCTCGTCCTTGTCCTTCTCGTCCCCAACCCTCAATTTGAGGTTGTCTATGAGATAGCATACTGTGGCAAGTTTTCGCCTCCTCGGATCATCGGATACTAGGGTCCTCTCGATATGTTGGCGGAGCAACGCCATGTTCGATTCCAGTTCCATTGCTCTGTCGAATTTCTCGATATCCCTCTCCTGTTTTATGGCGGACGAATCCGATAACCAGACATACTTCATCTTCCCACGGAGGCCATCTACCCACTTCGCGACCCACATCCCCTCCGGGTCCCAGGCTATCTCCTTCCAGTCCCCTTGAGGGTGAGTCGCATCTGGAGAAAGGTTCAGCGCGATATCCTTCTGCGCGACACCCGGTTTCCATTTCCCCCTCAATGGATGTTTTCCCCTTCCGACGAAGATGCAGCCGGGCTCGGCTACGTAGTTTCCTAACTCGACCTTCACGCCGTCGACGATGGCATAGCCATACTTTTCCTTGTTAGAGTCCCTGATCAACTTACGCTGCTCAGCGAGGCTTTTCTTCTCCTCCTTAGACATCGCAAGTTTAAGGTTTCGCTCCTTCTCAACGCCATCCTTTATTCCCGTAAAATCGATATCCGATACATCAACTTTCTTACCAAATCCCAATGCGCGTGAGAAGTCACTCATGAAGTTCTTCACGAACCTCGGGTCATCGACGTACTCAGTCCCGAGCTTCTTCACCCACGCAACTGCAATCTCTTCCTGTTCGGAAGTAAGCTCAATCCTTTCGCCTTTCACTAATATTGAGTAACCCTTTGGCTCATACCTCGGCACAAGGATACCATTATGTATGAGCTGCTTCATCTTCACCTTCACAGCCCACATCATTATTAAATGTTCGCCCTACTACAAGTTACCCCTTGCACTCATCGTAGATATGCGCTGACGATGAGGATTACGACCGTCGCTGCTAAAACTACCATGGATGAGAACTGTATGATACAACGGGTAGCAGTTGCAATACCGCTAAAATCTATGTCCGCCTATCGATCAGTATGTGATTTAACCGGAAGGTGAGTTCCGAATATGGATCGGAAGAGGAGTAGTTATTGTACACGAATTCCATCGATTAAGAGATATATGATATGAGCGTCACTGCGGGTGCCTAGGGAAACCATCGGAAGCTCATCCAGCCTAATAGGAAGACTTTTAATCTCCCGGACTACTACCCGCGACAAGCACAGGTGAACAGTATGGCAGGAGAACAAACTCAACCGCCTTCTGAACAACGACCTGTTCCTATAGCAAGAGCGCCTATGCCGTCAAACGTCATCTTCATCGGCAAGAAGTCACCGATGGTTTATGCTGTTGCAGCGTTGATGACGATCAATTCTCAATCTGATGGCGTAATACTCAAGGCCAGGGGAAGGTCGATAACCACAGCGGTAGATACGATAGAAATCCTCAAGAGGAGGTTCCTTGGTAGGCAACTGGAGATCAAGGAGATCAAGATAGGAACTGAAGTTCTGCCGCCCAGAGAAGGCCTAAGAGAGAGAAACGTTTCGACGATAGAGATCACTGCTGTCAAGACCGACTAGAGGAGGATTGGTCGGCTCTCTTCTGGTGCCGACCGAAGTCCGTTCTCTTGGTTTGGCAGTGGTATTCCTGAATTTTTCATCGTCCTGAGCTCAGGTGTAATTCTGTCAAAGAAGACATATATGAGAGTGCCTTCGGATTCGACTGAAAAAGGCGAACCAGATTGATGCCACGAGGAACGTCTCAATGGCCCATATGTGTAAGGCACCATCAGCCTAGATCGTGATGCAGGGAACGGCCATTGTATATCCTCCTCTTTCCTCTTATCGTCGGGATCATCGCCCTCCTAGGTGTCATCTGCCTCGTTTTCTTGATCAACAGGGAGAGCTCCGGAACAGCGGCGATGACGAAGATAGCGGACCACATACGGGTAGGAATGCGTGCATACCTCTCGAGGCAGAGCAGAACCATTCTGTCATTCATACCCTTTTTAGCCGCTGTAATATGGTTGTTCCTCGGCCCAAGGACGGCCTTCGCATTCGTCTGCGGGACGACGCTGTCGCTCTTTGCGGGCTACGTAGGGATGAATCTCTCCAACAGAGCAAGCGTAAGGTCTGCTAACGCTGCGAGGAATTCGTCATCGAAGGCCTTTCGCATTGCCTTCCTCGGAGGCGGAGTCATGGGGCTTTCGGTAACGGGACTCAGCCTGATAGGGTTGTTCGCCCTTTACGTCGCTTTCGGGGATCTGAATTCCCTCGTGGGGTTCGGTTTCGGAGCCAGTCTCTCAGCCCTATTCGCCCAGATCGGAGGGGGCATCTACACGAAGGCAGCGGACATAGGGGCTGATCTCGTTGGAAAGCTAGAGGAGGGCATGCCAGAGGACGATCCCAGGAATCCAGCGGTCATAGCGGATCTCGTCGGCGATAATGTCGGCGATTGCGCCGGAAGGGGTTCCGATCTGTTCCAGTCTTTCAGTGACGACATCGTGACCGGGATGTTGATCGGTCTTGCGTTCGTTGGGAAGTACGGTGAATATGCCGTAGTCTTCCCCCTCGTCCTGCAAGCCTTGGGCGTCCTAGCCTCCATGATCGGGATCTATTCCGCCAGGTCGTGGCGCGGGATAAAGCCCTCCACTGCCTTGAGCCTGGGCTTCTTCATCACGGCCCTCATTGACTCCATCGGATCATATGTCCTCTCGATCATCCTGTTGCGAGACTTTACAATCTTCCTGGCCGCCCTCAGTGGCATCTTGGCGACAACGCTTGCGGTCTACGTCGCACGGTACTACACATCCATGGGTACTGGCCCTGTCGGCAAGATAGCAGAGGCTTCGCAAAGGGGCGCGGCAATCAACATAATCACGGGCATAGCCTATGGTTTGCAGAGCTCGATCATTCCGGTTCTTGGGGTTGTAGGGGCGATCGTCTTCTCCTTCGTGATTTCGGGCTACTCCCTTTACGCCATAGTTGTAGCCAACATCGGAACGGATCTCATGATAGGGTTCATAATGTCATCCGATACGTTCGGCCCCATAATAGACAATGCTGCTGGCATCTCGGAGATGTCCGGACTATCAGCCGAGATCGATACCTCGCTGGAAAAGCTCGACGCCGTGGGCAACACTATGAAGGCTTCGACGAAGGCGTATGCGATGGCCTCGGGAACGATTACGGCGTTCGTGATATTTGCAACCTTCTTCCAAACGGTCGGGATAAGTGAGCTCAACGTGTCTGAGCCATTCGATCTCGCGGTCCTTTTCATCGGCGTAGGGTTGCCTTTCTTAATAGCCTCCCTCGTCATCGGCTCAACAGGCAAGACATCTTACCTCATGGTCGACGAGGTCAGGAGGCAGTTCAGGGAGATAGACGGCGTGATTGAGGGGAGGGTTGAGCCCGACTATGCGAGGTGCATCGACATAGCGACTAAGAACGCTCTCAAGGAGATGATACTGCCGGGCATACTGGCCATCATGTCGCCGATACTTGTTGGCCTGTTATTCCGCGCCGAGGGCCTCGGCATGATGCTGATCGGGGCCATAGCCTCAGCCGCTTTTCTGGGTCCATTTTTCAACAACGTGGGTGCCGCGTTCGACAACGCCAAGAAGATGATAGAGACCGGTTTTCAGGGGGGCAAGGGTTCCGTAGCTCACAAGGCCGCAATCGTGGGCGATACCGTTGGAGATCCATTGAAGGACGTTGCGGGCCCATCGTTACTGATATTCATGAAGCTACTCGGCATGTCAGCCCTTCTCATAGCACCGCTTCTGATCTTGATCCGCTGAATTGGCCTTCGACGTCAGCCTCTGACCCTATCTCTCAAGGAGTTCCTTGATCAGCTTCCTGTGCGCTTCCTGTGCGATTATCGGATAGATCTCGCGCTCCATGTGGAAGAAGAGCGGATCCCTGCTCACAAGCCTTGAGAGTTCCTCATCGGAGCCAACATCGCATATCATCGCGATTCCCTGCTTGCCTATCAGGTGGTAGATCTCTTTGACCTTCCCCTCTTCCTTCATTCTATCGAGAAAGCTCATCTGCGCCAAAAGCAATCTCGAGAGCACGTCGACAGGGGTTCCGGACCTCACCTTTTCGATTAAAAGGAATCTCATTGACCTTCCCTCAGCTTGACTACTAGGAACAAAGTTAAAATGTCTTATCTACCCTGTTTAGAAGTACCGTGCGCTACCTCTCAAACCCTTACGAGGTCATTTGTCCCAGGTTTAGGAGTTGACTGAAGGTGCCCGAGAACGGCTTTTCAGTGCTTGCCTTACTCTGTGAGGCCCTTGCAAGGACAAGCGGGAGAAACGAGAAGATCCGCTTGATAGCCGAATTCCTCAGAAGGCTAGAGCCCGATGAAGTGAAGCCAGCCGTGCACTTGATCATAGGTTCGATCTTCCCGACCTCGGAGTCGAAGACGCTTAACGTCGGCTGGGCCACGATGAGGAGAGTTGGGAAGGACCAGTCCAAGCTCTTCGCAAAGCCCCTCACCATACTGAAGGTCACGCAATATTTCGATGGCATAGCATCTGCCAAGGGTCGGGACTCGAAGGCGAAAAAGGCAGAGCTCCTCACGGCCATGTTGAGCGAGGCAACCGAGATCGAGGCAAAGTGGATATCGAAGAACATCCAGGGCGAGATGCAACATGGTGTCAATGAGGGAGTTATGATCGATGCCATAGCCAAAGTCGCTGAAGTCAGCCCAGAGCTCGTTAGGGTTGCAGACATGTTCTCCGGTAACCTTGGGGAAGTGGCTACAACCGCACTTCTTCAAGGTATGAAGGGTTTAGAGAGATATGGGATACAAATCTTCAAGCCCGTCAAACCCATGCTTGCAGAGATCACGAGTTCAGTGGAGGAGGCCCTGCGCGAACATGGCGGCAGATCCGCCTTCGAGATCAAGCTGGATGGCGCTCGCATCCAGATGCACAAGAAGTGGCAGGAGGTGAAGGTGTTCAGCAGACATCTCAGCGATGTGACGGGCAGTCTGCCAGATGTTGTTTCCACAATCAGGGACGGGATTAAGGCGGATGCGACCATCCTTGAAGGGGAGGTCGTGGCCGTTGGAAAGAACGGAAGGCCGATGGTCTTCCAGGATCTGATGAGGAGATTTGGCAGGGTTCATGATATCCGAAAGGCCATGGAGGAGATCCCCCTCCACGTCTACCTTTTCGACATCTTGTACTTGGAAGGTAAAGCACTCGTCAACCTCCCCTATGAGGAGAGGCGCGAGAGACTGGAGAGTCTGTGCGAGCCGAGCTTGCCGGTACCAAGGTTAGTTACGGCCGACCCAAATGAAGCCAATGGATTCCTGGAGTCCGCCATGAAGGCGGGGCATGAGGGCCTCATGGCCAAGGAGTTAGAGAGCATCTACGAAGTCGGCAAGAGGGGGAAGAAGTGGCTGAAGGTGAAACCCTCCGAGGAGCTCGACCTCGTAATCGTGGCCGCTGACTGGGGATACGGAAGAAGGACCGGATGGCTCAGCAACTACCACCTAGCTGCGAGGGACGAGGAGACGGGGGAGTTCCTGATAGTTGGGAAGACCTTCAAGGGCCTGACCGACGAGGAGTTCATCGCGATCACGAAGAAGCTTCAGGAGATCAAGGTCTCCGAGAACGGTTACACAGTTCGGGTCAGGCCGCAGGTCGTCGCGCAGACGGCATTCAACGAGATCCAGAGGAGCCCTCACTACAAGTCAGGCTTTGCCCTTCGGTTTGCGAGGATAACGAGGATTAGGGAGGATAAAACCCCAGATGAGGCCGACACGATCCAGAGGGTTAGGGTTCTCTACGATAATCAGTTCAGGTTCAAGGCAAAAGCTGAGGGCTAGGATGCCCTCTGAAGCGAGATGTCGGATTCCTCTTTCCTTCCAACGATATAGCCTGGAATGGAAACGGCTCTACCATCAATGAGTATCTTCCTATGAACGATCAATTGTCTTGCATGGTGCAAGGTGTTTGCTAATCCCTTCTTCATGACGAGGGTTTGGAGGCGCCGTTCTAGTAGATTAGATGTTGTCAGGGAGAGCACATTATCAAGGCTCGACTCCTTATCGACTAGGCCCATCCTGTACAGCTTGGAAAGCAGCTCACGCTCCTTTTTTGTCCTCCCCTCACCCGTAAGCCCTTGATACGAGCGAGCGGAACGCCTGATCTGCCTCAGCATGAACTCAGCACGTCTCAACTCCCTCTTGCTCCTCAGGCCATATCCACCTATAATGCGGAGATTCTCGCTGAGGGCCTCCTCTGTCCAAGGATGCCTTGGGGTCGTATACCTTTTCTTCTGCCTTCTGGTGTCGCCCATGAGAGCTATCACTCTTTCTTCTCCTTTGGAGCCTGAGCAGCCTGAGCGGCCCGAGCGGCCTCTGTGATGGCCTTCCTCGACACCCCTAAGGTACGGCCCGTCCTGGCAGTCGTCTTCGTCCTCTGACCTCTGACCTTCAATCCGAGTGAATGCCTCACTCCCTTCCAGCTCCTCATCTTCCTCATCACATCGATGTCCATCCTAGTCCTTATGTCCAAGTCCGAGCCGATTACGTGATAGCTCCGGCCCGTCTCAGGGGATCGCGGTCTGTTCACCATCCACTCTGGTATACCGTGATCAACTGGATTGACAAATATCTCCTCGAGCTTCTTGACTTCGCTTTCCGTGAGATATCCAAGTCGGGAGTTCAGCGGGATTTCTGCTGCCTTGAGAACGGCCCTTGCGAAGGGGATTCCAACTCCCCTGATCCTGCTGATGGCGTGGTCGACGCGCCTCGAGCCATCGCAGTCCGTTCCCGCTATCCTTATTATTGCCCTGTATTCCTGATTGGAAGACATCGTTCCCCAAGCTCATTAACGCGACTGATAAATGTTCCTTGGAACGCCCTTTCCTTCTACTTGTGGCGGGGTTTTTCACCCAGCAATCTGAGAATCCGCTCAGCAACCTCGTTCGGGATCGTATCCCTTGTTCCATAGGTGATCTCCAAAACCTCCACATTCGCCTTCCTCCTTATCTCATCCATTATCGGGTGCCTCAGGTCGCTGTGGATCGTCCCGACAACGGGTCTCCCGGATTCGAGTACCCTTTGGATGGCCCTCAGGAACTTGTCGCTGAATAACTCCATGGGCCCTACCTCATCGATGGCAGTAACATCCGCCTGCTCCAGCGATGTCTCAAGAGCTGTGACGCCGATCCCTTCCAAGTCCTGCATGTTCACCCTGTACTTTCCTAACCTTGGCCCCTCACCGGTCACATCAGCAAGTGTTCCCACTCTATTCGATAGAAGGTCGACGAGTTCAAATCCTTGGCGTATCCCAGCTATCCTCCTCTCCCTACTTATGATCCCTCCCACCTCGACTCCAGCACTTCTCAGGCGATCGATGATCCCTGCTAGTGCTGTTGTCTTACCTATTCCAGGTCTTCCGGTTAGGAGAAAGGCGGTCTTCAACTCCAGCAACTCCGTTGACAGGGATGGCACTTGATTTGATCAATACGAGGGTATAGCCATTTCGGGCGGCTTTCATTAAAAACAAGTCTATTCTGTTTAACCACGGCTCGAATTTCTTGAGAGTTCTACGCGATCTTCGCCTCTTCATCGGCTTGGCCACAGGGAATGCGTCAGTTGAGCCTTCCGGCCACATGTTCGCCGTATTTATGACAAGTTTCATCCCATAAGAAATTTGTCAGCTCATCACGAATGGATACCCTAACTTCCAATTCGCTCTTCCGAGAATTATATGCGATAGGGCTTTCACCCTTTCATGCACCCAACCATTCAAAGGTGTTCCGAAATTAAGATGGAGCCTCGAGGACTGGAGCGAGTTCACTGCATTTCAGCACCCCGTATCTTGCATTTCCCCCGAGCGCCATTTCAGCTCGCTCAATGGCCTCCTGGATGCTCTCTGCTTTTTCCGCTCCCAGTGATCTGCACTTTTGTTGGCTGAGACCTTCCGAGACGAACACAAGCTTTGCCTTTGCCCTGATCCTTGCTTGAACCATTGCGAATGCCGCTGATGCCAGATCGTGAATGACGCCAGTCACCACGAGGGACTCGATATCACGTAGTTGGAATGAGCCATATCTTTCCGCTTCTGGATGAGTGGGTGAAATTCCTTCCTTGCACGGGGTCAGAAGAATTATAACACCCCCATCCTTAACCGCAAGAGAAGCGGCTACAGCTCCCTTGATTGCCTGCCAGTAGTCGATGTCCGCGGGATAGGAGCTTGCGAGCACGATATCCGCCGCTGAAGGTATCCTCGAACAAAATATATTTTCGGCGAACCTGACGGCCTCCCTGTGAGCGTGTATCATATCACCCGCGAAGGCCTTCACCAATTCACCTCTGTCGTTTAACACCGTGTTCACTATGAAGTTGAGACCAACCTTCTCAGCCACTCTCTCGATCTCCTGTCTGACTGGATTCTCAACTTTTCCGACGATCTCCTCGAGGGGGATCCTTGCGGCTGTTATGTGAGTGGAATAGGTCGTGGCCTCAGACGATACCCCCGGCTGAACGGCCTTTGCTCCACCGCTCCAACCTGCGTACATATGCGGTATGACGTTTCCGATTGCAATCTTCACATCCGCCTCATAAAATTCCTTATTCACGAGTACGGGCGTACCCGAGGTGGTCTTGCCCAAGTCGACTATTCCACTGGCATTCCTTGCGTCATGATTTATCACCTCAATTCGACCCATTACCTGCTTACCGTATCTCTCGGACATCTCCTCCTCCGACATCGGACGATGAGTTCCCAAAGCGACGATAATCCTGATATCCCGCTCACTAACCCCAGCTCCTGTCAACTCGTCTATTACGACGGGAAGGATCGATCGGCATGGGGTCAATCGGGTGAGATCATCTACGGCAATAGCTACCCGGGTACCAATCCGAACGAGTTCCCTCAAGGGCCGAGATCCTATTGGGTTCACGAGTGCCCTTTTGATCTCGTCGCCCTGATCCCTAACTCCAGCAGCAGAGGCGGGTTCGATCGTGAAAAGGACCCTCTCATCCGGCAACTCAACTTTAACTCCACCAGAGCCATATCGCAGCTCAAGCTTCATGCATTATCGCCTCAAAAACCGCCATATATTAACAGACGCCGGGGAGGGGATTTTCATTGGATGCAATCTAACTCGAACCCCTGCGGCCGTAGAGCCACAAGCTCTCCAGGCGTGGGCCACGAGATAACGTGATTGCCTCGTACCAAGCTCTCGAACCTCATCAGTTCTCGAGAACCCCGGCGCCATTGATCGATCATATGGCCCACCTATAAATTCTTTCTTTTCAATACCAAGTTCTACTTGCTAAAAAAGGTATCTCTTCACAGGGGATTATACCAAATGCCTCATATCGCTAGCGATGATGCTCCTGCGAATGACTGAATTCTTTAGCGTCTTCTTTATGAGAATGAACTTAGTACCGCTCTCATAGGTGGCTTAGTGATGTTCGGCTTCGCCCCTGGCATGCTTCTCTACCAATCTGGTGCAGCACATATCATGTCCCATTATGTCGGTGGAATCGTAACCATCATCCTGGGGATCATCGGACTGGCGCTATACAGGTGGACTAACGTCGTTGAGGATGGTGTGTCGATTCTCACGACGATACTTGGTATAACGTTCATACTCGAAGCCTCGGGAATGCTCCTCTTTCCGTATTTCGAAGCTGCGGTATCACATGCTTTAGGGATGGAAATCATTGGCGGCATAACGATGATCATCGGCATAATAGCTGGATGGATAATGAAACCGAAGACCTAAGCCTTTATCAGTACAACTAGCCCGCAGAAATTTCATCAACGACTTGCAGATTAGGAAAGCTACTGTATAGGGTGTGGTTGGTCGTAAGAAAAAATGTTATGACCAATCACCTTTTTTTATTTTTTATGGGTTCTCCACATCTTAGGATATGTTCCTGCTTTCATTACGACCCTGTTCGTCTCAACGGCTATTCCGCTCTCACTTTGGAGTATCCACTCGGAGCTGATCGCCGCTCTTCCAAGCGCAACGCACTCACCCTTTAGACTCTTCACAATTACGGGCTCCCTCATCGAAAAAGGAGAGTCGAGTCTGCTGATCCCTCTGACGGATACAGAAGCTCCATGGCATACGGCATCGATGGCTGAATCTTTAATGTATATCGAGGGCAGGAGTTGAAGCACTTCTTCAAGCGGCTTGATCGCCTTCCTGATCTTCGATTCATCCTTGCTCTCTCTAAGCCCCTTCACAGCTTCAGCGACATCGTAGAGCGTAAATGATGCTTCCTCGTTAAGGGCTCCGTCTCTGGTCCTCCTTAATTCAGCCATATGTGCTCCGATGCCGAGAATCAGTCCAATATCGTGCACTAGCTTCCTTATGTAAGTGCCAGATTCGCATCCGATCTTAATGAGCAGCCTTCTGTCTTCCATTTCGAGTTGGTCTATGTAATATATGGCCCTCTTCCTGACCCTCCTTGCCACAGAGGATCTGACTGGTGGACGCTGATATATCTCCCCCACGAACATCGCAAGGACCTTCGACAGCTCTTCCACGCCCACATGTTGGTGCAACTCTGCAACGGCAACATACTCCTTACCACAGAAGTGCATGTATTCTATAATCCTTGAGGCATTTCCTATGCAGACTGGCAAACATCCGGTCACGCCAGGATTTCCCCGTTTCATCTAGGGTCCCGCTGTGACCCGCCACTTCTATATCGAGCATCTTCTTGAGCCAAGCGACGACCTCGTGACTTGTCGGACCTGCTGGCTTATCTAGGTTGATGACCCCATTGAGTATGTGCTGCTCCATTGTCCTTTCCTGTGGTCTACAGCCATACGCTTCAGATGTTTCGCTGTGTTCGATTTCGATGGTTGTGAACTCCCTCGACCAAGGGGCTATTGGCTGTGACGCGGTGCTCATTTCTTAGGCGTCTCCTCTTCAGTGTCCCGAGACTTCGTTTCTGGTTCCCCGGAGACATACTGCGTCAGGTTTGATCTGTTCAGTGCCGCTGCCACATCTTGATCGGATGCGCCTCTCCTTATCCTCACGCTCTTCTCTGTAGGAGCGAGATGGTCCATGTTGACCCTTCGCCTCCTTACGCCACTCACGCTCTTGGGTCCTGTCACCAGGACGTAGTTCTCGTCCATATCATCGACGATTACGCATTTCGAGCCCTTCTCCCTTCCGCTCTTCTTTACGCATATTCTCCCAACGGTAAATACAGGCAGCTCTATCACCCCCTCGACTCGATATAGTTCCTCGATGCGCATTCCAGTATTGAGAGGTTCGATTTCAACGGCATAAGGTCGGTGTTGAGCACAAGGTCGTAGATGGAGAGATCGTCCACATTGAAGCCATAGTATTTCTTGAACCTACTTCTTTCGGAGTCCTCTCTCTCGAGCGTCTCCTCCTTGACCTCACTCATAGACTTTCTATCCCTTTTCGCTATTCTATCGACCCTCACACTCAGAGGTGCTGTGAGGTAAACCTTAAGGGCCTTGAAGTCCCTTGCGAAGTGTCCCGCGAGCTTGCTGTCTATCAGCACATTCCCCCCCTTCATTGAGTCGATGGATTTCATGTCAATCATCCTGTCGATCCCTTCATCTCCCTCACATAACCTGCTGAACGCTGTGAGTGAGAGGCCCTTCTCAGACGCCATCTCTCTGAATAGATATCCCGCTGAGACGTATTGAAGGCCCAGCCTTGATGCGATCTGTCTCGCATATGTTGATTTCCCAGTCCCGTGTTGACCGCTGAAAGTAATTATGATCCCCAAATCCCATTTACCTTCTCGTAGTACCGAATATCCTCCCAAGGATACTCTGGAAGAAAGTTGCGCAGATGAAATACCACCACATCGCAGGTATGTAATATCTGCCGACCACCGTCGGATCGGCGAAGGTAAAGGGGAGGGGGGAGAGGAGGGGCACTGAGATGTACGCTCCATAATTTCCGATCTGATATATAAAGCCGTAGAGGACGACCAAGAATACACCCATAGTGACCGCCATCTGTTTGGCACTGGCTGCAGCCATCTTGCCCTCAAGCTGCCTGATCCTCGCCTCCCTCTTCTCAAGTTTTTTGACGGCCTGCTTGTCCTTTAGCCTTTTGGCCTCCTGGAGCTCTGACCTGTAGGCCTTGATCTCCGAGTCCAGTTCCTTCCTCTCCTCGGGTTTCATCAGCTTCTTGGTTAAGAACATCTGGAGCGATGTGATTCCAAGGACAGCGGAAGCTATGAGGATTGTTGAGATCGGCGGGAAAAGTTGAAACAGACTAACTACCCCCCCTTATGAACAGATGTCGAGAACAACAGCCGCCAAAGCATTCTCCTGAGTCGCCATGGTGCCTAAGCGGTAATCAAGGTATTAAAATGTGGCGGAGGTCACCTGGCGCCCTTGCCCCCCAGAATCCTCTCCAGACCCGGGTGCAGCTCAGCTATTCTCTCTCTCATTATGATCTCGTAATACTGGTAGATGATGCCAACTGAGAGCAATATCCCTGTCCCTGAGCCATAGACGCCGAGGAAGTCCCCCATTGCCGCTATGAGGCCGACTAGAAACCCCCCTAATACGGTGACGGTCGGGATGTATTTGGAGAGAAGGGCGCTGATGGGCTGTGTGGCCCTTCTGAACCCTGGCACGAGTACACCCGAATCGACCAACTGCGTCGCTACGCTATTGGCATCCATCCCCGAGACCGTGAGCCATGTGACGGAGAAGGCTATGCAGAGCAGTATCAGGATGGCGAGATAGATCAGCGCATGCAAGGGATCGATTGCTATGGCATCCAATGTTCTCGGCGGCGTTACATAATAGACCAGACCACTGATTGGCTGACTCCCATTGAATTTGCCCACAAACTGGCCAATGATCGATGAGGCGATCGCAGGCTGGCCGTTGATGACATTCGCCACCAGATATATGTCCGCGAAGAGGGCTGAGGCGAGTATGACCGGGATGTTGGAGACGTAGAGGAGCTTAATGGGATACTTGCCGCTGAAACCGCGGTATCTCGCGTGGGCGATGGGAAGCTGAATGCTCACGCCCTCCAGGTAGATGACGACGATGAGGATTGCGATCGTGGTTGCGAGGCCCAACATCGTTGGAAGCGATGACGGCCTGCTGTAGAAGGATGTGAGGGGGCTGTTCCCGTGAAAGATGTCCTGGAAGTATGCGAAGATCGATCCTCTCAAGGTTGTTCCAGCTGGCACCGGGCTGAAGGCATCCCAGAAGATTGCCTGGGCTACGCCTGCTAGTATGAAGAGGCTAATGCCGCTGCCAAGCCCCCATCCCTTCTGGAGCAGCTCATCCATCAGAACCAGCAGAACGCCAGCGGAGAGGAGCTGAACTACGACCAACACTCCGACTACGGGCGTTAGTTGCCCATATGCTCCACCCAACACAAATGCTATTGCAGAGACGAGAGTCATCAGCAGAGCCAAAAACTTGCTCGCAGATGTGAGCATCGCCCTATCATTCGGGTTCGAGGAATCGTATGATATGATGCCAGCACCTATCAGGAGTTGAAGTATAAGACCCCCGGTCACGATAGGGCCGATCCCTAGCTCAAGGAGCCCTCCCCTCTGTCCTCCCAGAACGACGCGGATCGGGAGGAACGGATCCTGTGATCCAGTCTGTCCTACGCCCCAGAGTGGGATAAGTCTCATCACTAGATAGACGATCAGCACAATACCAGTCCAGAAGAGCTTCTCGTTAAAGCTCACTCTGCCCGTTGGCATGGACACCTCAGGAAGGAAGCGCGCTATCGGCTTGAAAGAATCGAAAAATCTTCCCAAAGCCCATCAACCTTTCGGGGGCCGAATTTCCCCTCCTGCGTCGGCTATCTTCTCAGCGGCCATTCCGGAGCGCTTCCCTACGACCAGGACATATCCCTTCCTCACCTTGCCCTTTCCGAGAAGCTTCGTGTAGCCCAATGCACCTAGATCAAGGACGACCTTGCCAGTCTCTTCTTTTGCCCTGCCCTGAGTGGGTAGCTTATCAGCTAGGTCATCTATCTCGCCTACGTTCAGGACCTTATCTTTTGATGCGATAATTCTACTGAAGCCATGCTTACCCTCGTACTTCGGAGCTGGCGGGACCCACTTGTGTGCGTGGACTCCGGCCCTACCCTTTCCGCCTCTGCTCCCTGAGCCCCTGTGCCCTGCTATCTGGCCAAATCCGTGGGTGCGGCTGCCCCTGAGCTTCCTCACCTTTCTCAGCTTGTGCGGCATCTGATCATCAACTCTCTCCTAAAGGGTGTCGGGTGAAGTCTCTGTTGGTATAACGCGCACTCGGCCGAGATAAAAGTGTTGTACATATCAGAGCATCTTCATCAGCACTTCATTTATCCTCTTCCCCAGATTCCCAAGTAACCCACGATCCGAACCCGCTCTCTTCCTAGAAGTCCTCAGGCCTGGAGACATCAATCTGAAGAAAGGTTTCAAGCCCTTCACATCGGCGAGTTCAACTTTGTTGAGCAGAAGGTCCTCTGCAAGGGCTTCTACGGACAAGTAACCCGTGTACCTCTTCAGTTCCGACTCTGAGAGCCGTCTGTCCCCCACCAGCCTTCCCCTTTTAATGAGGAGCTGTATTAAGGTCCCTTTCTCTATCGGCCCCCAACATGCGACATCCTTTACCTTCATCATCTGCCCATTTAGGCTGAGGGAAGAGCGAATGAGAGAAGCGGTATGAACCCTTTCAAGCCTTAAGAGTTTAAGGGCATGAACGGTCTCCCTGCTCCTGTTTATGCCGCTCCTGATTTGCACGATTGCAATGAGGGTCCCTATCTGAGCACCGGTCACTTCAGGTGAATTATCTGATCCTCGCATTCTGGATTTCGCCTCTCACCTGGACCAGAGGTCCGGTGTCAGAACAGCGATGGTTTTCTTCAGGGCATCGAAGGTGGCTGCTGCAAATGACAGTTTAGTGGATGTAGATCCATCAGATCTGCTCCAACAATCATGTATGCCCGCAAGCCTGAGCACTATCTTCGGTGTCTCGCCGGTTACGAGGCCGAGTCCCCTTGGACCCGGGAACAGTTCGATCTTGACACTCCCCCTCTTGCCTGAAACGGCGAAGAGAAGCGAGTGAGGCTTTCCGCACCGACATTCATGGGAACCGCATCCGCGCCTGACCGGATAGATGTTCATCTTTGCGGATACAACTCCTTTCTCTATAGCGATCCTAACCTGACGAGCCTTGCCAACCGCCAACCCCACATGCCCATCCCCATCCCCGACCACAACAAGGACCCTGTAGCGGTTCCTCTCGCCTGCATCGGTCTGCTTCTGCACAAGGTCTATGGTTACAACTTCCTCGGTGAGGCGCGGTAGCAAGAGGTCAACGATCTGTGGCTCCCTTATCTTCATACCGCGATCGAAGACCTCATCCAACGTAGCTATCTTGCCCTCCTGCACTTGTTTACCGAGCTCGGTCCTCGGAATCCATTCCTCGGCTGGAGCCCTTCTATCTCTAGAAGACATCGCTATTTGATCTCCTCTGCAATCGCCCTCTTGATCTTCTCCTTGGCCTTCTTCACCTCGGCCTCGATGTCGATGTTCTCTTTCGATATCCTTGAGAAGTGCGCAAGTTGAATCTCTTGCTTTGCATTGTTTTCCCTAACTCTCTTGATGTAATCGGTGATGTGGCGCCCATATAACCTATCCTGAGTAGGCAAGACATCCTCCTCCTTTGGAACCTCAAGGCCTGCCTCAACGGCGCCACCAATGACCGCGAACGCCTTGTTCCCCTTTGTGGGTGTCGTGAGACCCATATTGAGTATGGCGGAGGATATCCCTCGGCCGACGGCTCTGAGTCCAGCAAGGTATCCGACCAAGTAAGCTGCTGGAATCGATGCAGAACCGAGCGTCCAACCGTAGCTGGCTAGTTCCTTGCTTGAGGCCGATGTCAAAACCCTATCGCCCGAAGTCATCGGGTTTGTCACTTGGACGTACACGTATCTGTTAGATGATCTAACGACGAGTTGAGGAATTTTGCTCCTAAGGAGTTTGGTCCTAAGGGCATAGTCGGTCGATCCAGCTCTCCTCCTCTTGAAGACCAGTTTATGGGCTCTCCCCTTCATTACCGCGTCTCACCCCTCTTCCCTTGGCCGGCCACAGCGCTCTGAAGCGCCCTAATGCCTTGGAACTGACCTCCCTTCACCTGTCGATATAGAGTCCTGTAGACCGAGGGTTTGAGCGCCCGCCTTGCTCTCAACTCGGCGAGAAAGGCCCGTTGAGCTCTAACCTTTGTGATCCACTCCCTCTTGGAGGGATATCTCGATTCCTTAGAGCCCTTCCTGCTCCCGTGACCCCTGTGCCTTCCCAGCCTTCTCTCGGCCTTCCTTAGCCTAATCCTTCCCCTTGAGGGGGTTTGTTGTGGCCTTTTCAAGATGGCTCCCTCAGATATAAGGCGCCTTACGTCCTCTCTAGTTATTGCTGATTCCACATCCTCCATCCTTGTCGGATCAATCCAGATCCTAGACTCGCCGGCCTTCAGTATGGAGGCAGCCATCCTTCTCACCGTCTTGGTTGACATGATCTACCCTCCGATCTCAGGACATATCGTCATCATCGGCCACCAGATGTCCCGGTCTCGACCTCCAACGCCCTTTCCTTCAACGGATTCAGAAGAGCAACACCGAGCTCCTTCGCCTTATCAGTGATCTCCCTTCGCTTCTTCCTTCCCACTCTGCTGGATATTCTTCCGATAGCGTCGGTGCCCTTGAGTTTCTCGATGTCATTCACGTTCTCCACTGCCACCTCGCGTTTCCCTGACGGGTGTATGCCCCTCAAACTTCTACTCGTCCTATACCCGATGGATGGCTTGCGGGGCCAGCCCTTCTTTGATTTTCTCGATTTGCTATCCTTTCCCCTTGGTACCCGCCAACTGCTATCCAGCCTCGTGTACCTCCAGCTCTCAATCCTTACGAATCTCGGCCTCGTCGCCCTTCGTTTATCGGTCTTGGTTAAAGTCACTTCATTCAATCTGGAATCCCTTCTCTACGATATATACCCCATCCAAGAAGACCCTTTGATCCTTTGCTATTATGCGGGTTGCAGTCTCCATATTGGCGGCGGTCTGCATGACCCTCTCGATGTCGACTCCCTGAATGGTGACGTCCTCCCCATCGATCGTGACCTTGATGTCCTTTCCCTCCAGCTTTGCCTCCCTGGGTGCCCTTTCGCCGATGAAGTTCCTTATCAGTATTTTATTTCCATCGACTTTGAGCGTTATTGGGAAATGCGAGTACACGATCATCAGCTTGCACTGAAAGCCCTTCGTCGTCCCCAACATCATGTTCTCTATGTGTTTTGTAATGGTGCCAAGAATGGATTCGGCCTTTTTACCAGTTCTCCCGATTGCAACGGAGATCTCATCATTACCCTTACTTATCGATACACCAGCATGTCTGAAATCCCTTGATAACGATCCCAATGGCCCTCTCACTGATACCAGTCCGTCCTTGACCGAGGCATCTACTCCATCGGGGATTTTGATCGCGCGCTGAGAGCCCTGCATGGTCGATCACTCTAATAGATGTACGCTATCAACCTGCCTCCGAGGTTTTGGTTAAAGGCCTCGGCATGGGACATGAGCCCTTTTGGTGTCGAGACGACCAGAGCACCGAATCCCGCAGCTGGTAGGTATCGCCTCTCCCACTTCTCATATTCGTCGACCTTGACGGAATATCTCGGTTTGATCACTCGGCAGTTATTGACCCTTCCGAGCAGTTGAACCCTGAGTTTTCCGGATCTGCCATCCTCTATCAGTTCGATCTCTCCTATGTAGCCATTCTTCTGAAATATCCTGAGCACCGTGCTTATCAGATTCGATGCAGGATGTACGATGCACTCCCTCTTGTTTCTCCTTTCATTATTTTTTATCGTCGACAGCGCATTTGCCAATGGGTCATTGAGTACCATCGTCGCTCAACTCATCTTCTTGAATCCCAGGAGGGGTGCAACCTCTCTGAAACAGTGCCTGCAATATCCCAGTCCATGGCTCCTTATGATGGGGCCATAGCTGCCGCAGCGGATGCATGGCCTAGAGCCCTTGCCGTACTTTCTCACTTTCTTCCTCGTCTTTACCATCTTCGACCCCTACGCCACTTCCACTCCGAACTTCTCCTTCATGAATTCCATGGCTTCGGAGGACTTAACTCTGTGCGAAGTCCCGATCCTCGATCGCTTCCTCCTCCTGAGGGCTACTCTACGCCCCGGCCTGATTATACTGACGTTTACGTTCATTCCAAATATCCCGAGTTCCGGATCGTACCTCACACCTGGGAGCTCGATGTGTTCCCTAAGGCCGAAGGAGAAATTACCGTTCTCATCGAAGGAAGAACTCAAGAGCCTGTTGCTGATCGCCTGCAGACTCCTCCTGAGGAATCCCTCCGCCTCTCCTCCCCTCAGAGTTACCATAACTGCTATGGGCTCACCCTGTCTGATGTTGAACTCACGTATGGTCATCTTTGCTCCCCTCTCTGATGGATTGTTGCTGACAAGGCTCTTCAGCACCGTCTTTGCCTTTTCAAGTGGCTCACCTGACTTACCTATAGCAATGTTCACTACGACCTTGCCTATGCTCAGGCTCCTCATGGGATTCATTTCAGCTGAGACTGCGATCATCTCATACTACGGCTCCTGTTGGGAGTTTAATCCAGGGCTTCGAGTCCCCAACGATAAACACATGGCTGGCAGGGGTCAGATACTTTACGCCATCAAAAGCTGCGATTTCGGTCAAGCTCTCTCCGCCCCCCACTGTGCGAGGGATGAGCTGCTCGATTATGCCCCATCTCCCACAATTCCTCCCAGCCACAGCGCCGGCATTAACTCCCTCCCCCAGTGGGATATGCCCCATGAGCTCTCCATTCGGTAAACCGATCTTGAGGGTCCATCCCGTCCCGAAGCCCTCGCCCTCCTTAGGGGCGAGATAAGACCTGCCATCATGGAGGGTGTATAATGTTATACCTCTCTTCACGGTCATCTTCCTCTGAATTCTGCAGAGCTTGAAGGCTTTCTCCTCCGCACCTATCTTAACGGGGATGAGCCTCTGCCACTTTCCGATCAACAACCTGTAAGCATCCCCAAAAGTTGGGAACTCTATCACGTCCATGAGGCCAATGGGGAAATCCGAGGCCTTTCTGGTCACGCCATCAATCCTCACAAGACCATCTCTCAGCGCAAGTCTGACTTCCCTAGAGGTCTTACAATATTTCAGTGTGTTCGTCAGCAGATGCCCAAGCGTTACAGAGGTCTCTAGAGAATGAGGTCCCGGACTGGGTTTCTCGACGAACCTCTCGGCCTTTCTCTGCAGAACCCAGCTCCTCGGCGCTGCAAGCCTCTTCAGGTGCCTTGAGCCGCCTTTACCTGCCACCCTTGTCTGCCTCCTGGACAGGCCTCTCCCCTATCTTCCTCTGACGGATCTTGTCATCGAGCTTCAACTTCTTTATCACCAGACTCGAAGATCGAAGGGGGACAAGGATCTGCTTCCCCTCAGCTGACTCCCTTGTCACTCCCTCAACGTAGACGAACGCCTTCTTCGGATCCACTCTCATCACAGTCCCCTCTACTCCCTTATAGTCCCCCTTTGTGACGACAATTCCGTCTCCCTTCCTAATCTGAAAAGACCTCCTTCCATATTTGTCCCTCAGCTCATCGACCAGTTTAGCCGAGAAAATTTGTTTCGATTCGGTTGACTTCAATTATTTTCATCCCTAGATTATCGTACTCGCCAGAGCTGCCAACTTTGGCCACCTGTCAGCGCTCTCTCGTGCTACCGGCCCCCTGATCTCGGTTCCCTTCAGCTCACCCTCGGGGGTCACCAGAACGGCAGCATTGTCCTCGAATGCGATCCTAGCGCCATCAGGTCTTCTGATCGGGAACCTCTGTCTGATTATGATTGCCCGCATGACTTGCTTTCTAAGTTCTGGATCTCCCGTCTTGATAGATACCGTCACTAGATCACCGACGTTGGCCGAAGGTACCCTTCTCAGTCTTCCACCATATCTAAGTACTTGAATTATGGAGAGCCACCTGGCTCCGCTGTTATCAGCACATACGAGAGTTGCTCGGATTGGAAGTCCGCGGCAGTGCCTCAACCGGTACTCCAGGACCCCCCTCGCGGCAACAGCTCGACTCTTAACCGCCACTCGACCTCACCTTCTCCACTACAACGTGATGGACTGTCTTGGTGAGCGGCTTGCACTCGGCAATCCTCACCGTATCTCCTACTTGGACTTGGAGGCAAGGTGGGCAGTGCGCCGCTATCCTGCTCCTCCTCCTCTCATACCTCTCGTACTTGGGAATGAGCTTCAAGAGCTCCCTCTCCACTACAAGCGTATTCGTCATCTTGGTGCTCGCAACCCTTCCGGTCAGGAACTTGCCCCTCACCGCGACCTTCCCATGGAATGGGCATTTCCTGTCCTTGCACTCCAACTCGGGTGCCGCAACCCTCAGGCCTATGTTTCTAGCCATGGATCTTCCTCAACCTGTCTTCTGGCCTTAGGACGAGATAACGTCCCTCGAGCGTTACACTCTCGCCATTTGGCGGACTGAATCTGAAGACCACTACATCCTTTGGGATCATCTTATCGCCAAAGGAGGTTCGAATAATGAGCGTGTTCTTGGTCTCATCGATGACTATTCCATGTAGACCTACGAGTGTTGGGTCCGCCGACGACATTACCTCAACAACGAGGCGTATCAGCTCCCCCCTCGCCATATCCTCATTGTTTCTCCTTGGCAGATCTCCTCAACTCCCTATCCACTGTCATCAACCTCGCGATCGTCCTCCTCGTCTCCCTAATCCTACTCGGGTTGTCTATGTAGCCCGTTGAGCTACTAGTCTTCAGGCCCCTCAGCTCGGTCCTGAGCTCCTGAATCTTCTGCATTCTGGCTTTCTCGTCCATCTCCTTAATCTGCTTGGCTTTCATGCGAGCCAACATCATCCACCCTCCTTGGATTTTTCAATCCTCTCTTGATTCCCCTGCGCGTTAGGCTCAACTCCCTCAGCCTTTGACTCCGCCTTCACTTCCTCAGCCTTTGACTCCGCCTTCACTTCCTCAGCCTTTGACTCCGCCTTCACTTCCTCAGCCTTTGACTCCGCCTTCACTTCCTCAGC
>Ga0315282_10002712_pt1 | contig 32240 bp, 25 predicted proteins | sample YL17G07_20_MG_FD_203693 | JGI IMG/M metagenome (GOLD analysis project Ga0315282, IMG submission 203693) | Sediment microbial communities from Yellowstone Lake, YNP, Wyoming, USA - YL17G07_20 | ecosystem: Environmental > Aquatic > Freshwater > Lake > Sediment | place: USA: Wyoming | collected...
CGTCGCCGGCTGATGTCGGCTCGGCTCGCTGCGCTACGCTTCGCCTTGGGCTTCGCTTCGCTCGCCTCGCCGACATCAGCTTTACCTATGAGACTATTAACCATGACTGGTGTCAATATACAAGAGAGAGTAACATTGAGAGAAGCTCCTTTTGGTACAACATTGCGACATCCTCCTCGCCGGATGAATATCTACAAATACCGATAATACAGTTCGTATCAGATGGTCTTAAAACGGCACCAGAATCCAATAGATATATTATCAGACTTAGAGTAAAGAGTCAAGCGGGATATGCACTTTTTTTAACTTTTTTTTAACTTTTTGCTAATTTTTTATTAACCTTTGGCTAAACTTTGCCTTGTTTCATATTGCCTGTCTTTTAGTGGGTATTTTAGGTAAGATACCAAATTCTTACTGCCAAAAGCTCTTAAAGCATTGCAAAGTAATGAGTTGTGATTTTTTGACATATTTTTGGCTTTAAAGACTTGGCGTTTTTCTGCTATATTTTAGGCCGATTTGAGGCTTTTATATGAGCAAAGTAGCGGCGGTTAAGTTTGTCGATTACCAAACCAGCGTTGCAAAGACGCTGGATTTGGTCGGGGCTGCGGATAAGCTGCCCAATAGCGGGCTTATCATTATAAAACCAAATCTTACGAATTCCGACAGGCCGCCGGTAACAACTCCGGTTGTGGCAGCCGAGGCGAATGAGGAACAGATAAAACAAAAAGCATTAGGTTTACAAAAAGTAATCATTGCTATGGGCGGCAAGGCGGCGAAGAAAGTCATTGCGATTAAGTCGCTATTAGTGAATATAGTGGTTTAATTCTCTCCTGCGCGGGAATAACAAACAAAAGTGAAATCAGGATGAGGGCAATCCTGCCTTGCTTATGGAGCGGCGCCGATAAGCCAATTATCAGCAAAAATTGCGAAATCTGAAAAATCAGCTTTGGTGTTATTGTCGAGGTCGGTTCCTTCGCAGCTATAGGGCTTGATGCAGTCCATATCGAGACAATGAGATATAAATTCAATAAGGTTGGCAAAATCCACATCACCATCGGGCTCAAAATCTCCCCGCCAACTGACTCGGAAAATAAGCAGTCCATTACCACTATCCGCCATATAAGCAAGACTACCCAAGGCGGCTTGATTGGCGGTATGTCGATAATCTGATGACGCAAAGGCCTTTTTTGATTTCCTCAGGATTTGTGCCGCCGCAGTGGCATACCTGCGGTTTCATCTCAACACGATGTATCACCTTCTCCGGCGGCAACAGTTCTATCATAAACGGCTGATGACCGTTCTTTGCCCCGCGTTTTTTACGCCTAAGAATTCTCGGCAATACAGCGGACAAGCCGGGCGTATCGGAAGACGGCGGCTTGGACGAATTTTTGGAATTCATTCCCAGCAACCGTTCAAGTTCTTTGATACGCTTTTCCAGTTCAATGATTTTGTTTCCCAATTGTTTTATATATGCACCTTTGTCCATAAGACTTTTATCGGACAAAGGCAAATCTTCAATAAAGTTTACTTCAATTGCTCGAAGTATGGTGAACGCTTACTTATTTTCAAAACTAATCATTCGCTGGACGATTTTGGTTCGATAGTCAGGTCGGCGAATAGGCCGGCTTTGAATTTATAATATGCCAAAGAGGCTACCATAACGGCGTTGTCGGTGCAATACTGTTTTGGCGCCACCAGGAGCATTTTGGGCGGTTTGGCCGATTCGCACATCTGCTGCAGGGCGGTGCGCAGGGCTGAGTTGGCGGCGACACCGCCGCCGAGGATGACGGTTTTTGCGCCGATTTGGGCGGCGGCACGTTTTGTTTTTTCGACGAGGACGCCGACGACCGTTGCCTGAAATGAGGCGGCGATGTCGGCGATTTCCTGCGGGGTCATTGAGTCGACCCTGTTTCGGCCTTTCATATCCTGGCCGAGACAGTAATAAAGGACGGCGGTCTTGATGCCGCTGAAAGAAAAATCAAGAGAATCTCTGCCGAGCATTGTTCGGGGAAATTTGACTGCCCTGGCGTTGCCGTCCCTGGCTATTTTTTCGATGGCGGGGCCGCCGGGGTAAGGTAGTTTCAGGATTGTTGCGACTTTGTCGAATGCCTCGCCGGCGGCATCGTCAATGGTGCGGCCAAGCAGTTTCGGCTCAAGCGGCGATTCGTATTCGTAAAGGCTGGTGTGGCCGCCTGAAACTATAAGAGCGACGGCTGGAAGCTCAACATTTTCCTCGCCCAGCAGGGCCGATTGCAAATGGCCGTGCAAATGGTCGATTGCTATCAGGGGTTTATCCCAGACGAGGCTGAGGGTTTTGGCGGCGGTGACACCGACCATAAGAGCGATGGTCAGGCCCGGCTGATTTGCGACGGCAATGGCATCAATATCGTTTTTTGCGAGGCCGGCCTGCATGAGGGCTTCGGTTATGACGGGGCAGATATTCTCGATATGAGCGCGTGAGGCAATTTCGGGGACGACGCCGCCGTATTTTTCGTGCAGTCTGTTCTGCGAGGCGATTACGGACGACAGGATGGTTTTGCCGTCAGCGACGACCGCCGCTGCGGTCTCATCGCAACTGGTTTCGATGCCGAGAATATTTGTCGATTTACCCACCGTTAATCACCAACCGATTTCGTAATCTGCGATTTGTTTTAAGGTGCGGCTTTGAGGGCCCTTTCGAGGTCGTCAATGATGTCTTCGACGTCTTCGATGCCGACGGCCAGCCTGAACAGGGTATCGGTGATACCCAGCTCGTAGCGCTGCTTTCTCGTGCAGTCGTAATAAGTTACCAGCGCCGGGTGCGTTATCAGGGTTTCGACGCCGCCGAGGCTTGGGCCGATATAGCAGAGTTTGAGAGCATCAAGAAACCGTTTCGATGAGCTAAGGCTGCCCTTTATTTCGAAGGTGACGACCCCGCCGCCGCCTGCCATCTGCTCCTTTGCCACCCGGTAATGCGGGTGACTTTCGAGAAACGGATAATAGACCGTTTTGATGCCGGGGTGATTTTCAAGATAGCGTGCGACCTTCAAGGCGGATTCGTTCTGCTTGCGCACTCGCAGCGGAAAAGTTTTGAGTCCCCGCAGGAGAAGATAGCAGCAGTGAGGGTCAATCAGGCCGCCCATCGACTTGTGAAGATTTCGCACCTCATCGATTAGCTTCTTATTTCCAAGCACGGCACCTGCGAGGATGTCGTTATGGCCGGCGAGATACTTGGTCAGGCTGTGCAGGACAATATCTATGCCAAATTCGAGGGGACGCTGATTCAAGGGGGTGCTGAAGGTGCTGTCTATGAGGGTCAGGACGCGGTGTTTGTCGGCTATTTTTTTGAGCTTGAATAGGTCGAAGATATTCAGATAAGGGTTGGTGGGCGATTCGGAAAAGATAAAACGGGTGTTTTTTTTGACGGCCTTATCGAGAATATCATAATCGCCGAACGGAACGATGGTGCATTCAATGGCGAACTGTTTGAGGTATGATTTGCAGAATTCGAGGGTTTTTTTGTAGCTGTCATCGGTGATGACGATGTGGTCGCCGGACTGCACCAAAGAAAGAATGGTCGTGGTTATGGCGCTCATACCGGAAGTAAAAACAACACAGTCTTCGGCGCCTTCGAGGTTTGCCAAGCGTCTCTCAGCGATTTTGGCGGTTGGGTTGCCGTATCTGCCGTATTCGAAATGCTCTTTGCCTTTTTTGGTGTAGTCCTCGATGGCCTTGCTGTCCTTGAATGTGAAGGTGGCGGTCTGAACAATGGGGGTCATCAGCGAATCGGCGTATTTTTCCCGCGGCTCGCCTGCGTGGATGGCTCTTGTCGACAGAGATTTGCCGCCGTAAGCGTTTTTGTTTTTATCCGGTGATTTTTGCACTATGCGTCTCCTTAGACAGGGTGAACTTAGCGGGGACTCTGGTCTGCGCTCCAGAGATACATCACCTCCGGCGTGCCGAACTCGTAAAGGGTAGTTTTGGTGATTTTCAGGATGGATTTGCCGCGTGTGCCAAACAGGTCGGCGATGGAGAATTGTTTGCGGTATTCGACCACCTGCGCCTCTTCGATTCCCGCCAGTGACTTAGCCTGGTCCACGGCCTCATCGAAATAGCCGATGCCGTCAATCAGTTTTTCGTTGAGCGCCTCTTGGCTGCCGTAGATGCTGCCGTCGGCAAGTCTCCTGACATCGTCTATGGTAAGCGAGGGTCTTCCCTCGGCGACAATTTTCACGAATCGCTCATAGGCGGGCTTGACGAGTTTATCCTGCAGGTATTGCTGCTGCTCTTCGGTGGGGGGCTGAAAGGGACTTGGCCAGTCTTTTTTTGGGCCTGATTTGACGATGACGGGCAGGATGCCGAGCTTTTCTTCGAGAAGCTGCTGCAGGACGAAGTAACCCATAATCACACCGACCGAACCTGTAATAGTGGTGGGTTCGGCGACGATTTTGTCACAGGCGACGGATGTGTAGTAGCCGCCCGAAGCGGCGATACCCTGCATAAAGGCCACGACCGGTTTTTTTGTTTTGTTGTGGTATTCCCTAATCTCGTTATAGATTTCATCGCTGGAGGAGACCCTTCCGCCGGGCGAGTTGACGCGAATAATCAGGGCCTTGATGCGGCTGTCTTTGGCCGCCGACTTCAGTTGACTGTGAACATCCTGGGCTTTTTCGTCATCTATCACGCCCTGAAGGGTGATTACGGCGATTTTGGTGCTTCGCGGGCCTTCCTGCAGGACTTCCTCGGCGAATATTCCGGCCTGTCCTGCGGCAATGATTGCCGCAGCACCGATTAGCGTAAGCACAAGAGCGATGTTTGCCAGGATTGATAAGGTCAGGATGATGCCCCAGAAGATTTTCCAGCCGGACCTTGACTTTTTTACCGGAGCGGCTGCCGGCATCGGTGCATAAGCCGGAAAAGGCGGCGGTTGCGTTTGGCTGTCGTTCGGTTCGAGACCCATAATATTTTGGCTTTCCAAAAATTGACGCCAGCCATTATAGAGCCGATGTATCAAGCCGTCAATGCTTATCTGGCTGAACTATTTTTGATGTGAACGGGATAGATAATTTCGGACGTTGTGGTGCATAATTCGGTATCGGCTTATCAGCAAGTTGTGGTGATATTATGCGGTTTTTTGTTACTTTTTAATGAAATCACCCCATTTATATGCCGATAATCCTTCGGTAGTTTTTTTGCGAGTGAAAACAATAATGAAAATGGGAACTATTATGAGAATTGGGGGACAACATATTACAAAAGGAACATTTATATGAAACGGCAGATACCTTTCCCGATTTCAAGGTTGCTTCTCTGTGCCGTTATTTTTTCGTTGAGTCTGTGGGGCATCGCGGCAGCGGCAGCAGGAGAACAGCAAAAACCGGAAGAACAAAAGGACTATTTCGATATGTCCCTCGAAGAGCTGATGAACGTTGAGGTTACCACCGGCGCCAGCAGGCCGATAGCAAAAGATAAATTGCCGATGTCAATTACGGTTATTACCGCCGATGAGATAAAACTGCTGGGTCTGCGAAATCTGACGGACGTGATTAATTATATGGTGCCGGGCGGAATCGGCGACATCCACAAGGCAGGCGGCAAGGGCGGCCTTTATAACTTCAGAGGCATATCCGCAGATGACAACGGCAAGTTCATTTTTATGGTTGATGGGCTTAACGTAACCTCTATGACCTCGGCAGGGGCGATGGATGAGATGTTCCTGGGGCTTCTGGACGAACTGGACAGGATTGAGATAACCGAGGGGCCGAGCTCGAACCTTTACGGCGACGGTGCGACTTCGGGCATCATCAACTTTATCACCAAGACAGGCAGGGACTTTCAGGGAACGGAAGTTACGACCGGCTACGGCTCATACGACAGGTTCGAGGCGACTGCGAAAGTAGGCCAAAAGACATCGGAGAACAACAGCGATTTCTACTATTTCGGCTACAAGCAGTCTCACGGTTTTATACCTGAAGGAGGCAGCGGCAGCGAGACCAGCGGTTACGGCAGAAAAGAACACGCCGACAGCGGTGAATACTGGGACCATTTTGAGCCGTCTTTTAAGTTCCATACCAATATCGAGCGAGGAGATTTCACTTTAAGGGCAAGATACGTCAGAGAATCATTCGAGGAGCCTTACGTCATACGCAGCACGGCCACTGCGAACATATCCGACCTTCTTGCGAATCATAGTTATTTGTTTATTGAGCCTGAAATACGGCACAAATTCGACGAAGTCAGCCGAATGAAGGCAAATATTTCGTTCGGAATGGATGAAAGACAGGATGAAAAGCTGAGAGACTGGTATGATTCGGGACATCTTATAGCAAAGGAAGGCGAGAATACGCTTACGCGGGGCGAGAGGAAATTAAGAAGCCAGGTTCTTTATTACTACGATGGTTTTACCAATCATCAGCTTACCGCCGGCATAGACCTTTTCTGGATGCGCGCCGGTCCTGATTTTAGCGGAGAGAATCTAGAAATCATAAGCAGCAGCCATCATAGATTGGAAAGGCGAAGCATAACACCTGAGACCATTTATTCCGGCGCATTTTTGTTCGAGGACATCTGGCATCTCGGAGAGAGAGACACGGTTTTTGCCGGGGCGAGGCTGGAGAACCACAACATAGCGCATACCAATTTTTCGCCTCGAGCGGCCCTTTCGCATGACTTCGACGATAAAACGAATTTAAAACTTATTTATGATACCGGCTACAGGATTCCCAACTGGTCGTATTATGAGAACAATCTGACCGGCGGTTTCGACCAGCCGAAGCCTGAAAAGGTGCAGAATTACGAAGTGCATCTTACCCGCAAGCTTACGCCGAAACTCAGCACAACCCTGATAGGATATTACACCATTTATAAAGATTTGATTTACCCATACAGCGGTCATGGCAAATACAATTTCAATGAGGTTCAGGGAGAGGGACTGGAATGGCTGGCGGAGTATAAGGGCGAAGGACTCGGACTTAAGGTAAGCCATAGTTACAGCAGACCCGTGAGCTTTCGCGATACTGCAGATGCGTGGACTGTTACGAAGTTATCCTATAATCACGATGACTGGGCGATATTCCCGACGAATATGACCAAGGCGGACGCCATAATCACGCTGATAAAGGACAAATGCTTCCTCGGCATTACGTATCTGCGTCCGTGGGGAATCAAGGGGCAGAAGGACGTCGACCCGAAGCTGAAAAGAGCTGCGGATTATATTAATGCCACGTTGACCTTTAGGCTGAATAAGAATCTTGACCTTCAGATAAGCGGATACAACCTTACCAGCGAGGACCATCCGTGGTGGGGACCTTATACATACGACGGGGTATCACGCGACATAGACCCGAATCCTTCGTATTTTGTCAGGCTGATAGGAAGGTTCTAGACGGCGGAAAACAGATGAGACACAAGGTTTGCAAAATACTGGTTTTGGTTGTGGCGCTGCTTATATCAGCGGTGGTGGCGAGCGTCGAACAGACATCGCTGTCTACTGGTCAGCCTCAGGAGTATCAGCTAAAGGCCGCCTTTCTGTTTAATTTTATTCGGTTTGTGGACTGGCCCAACGAAAAGTCCACCGATACCAATGAGCCGATATTCATAGGCGTTATCGGCAACGACTCGTTTGGCGATGCATTCGAGCCTGCCAAGAGCAAGCCGGTAAAGGGGAGAAGAATTGTCGTAGAACGGTTTAAGAGTTTTGCGGAACTGGAAAAGAGCGGTGACAAAAAGCGGCAGCAGGAGGAAATCGAAACCATTAGAAGATGTCATCTGCTTTTTATCTGCTCGTCGGAAAAAGACAAGGCAAAAGATATTATAGAATCGCTGAAAAATTCGCCGGTTCTGACGGTGGGAGAGGCGCCCGGTCTGCTCGAAAGCGGAGGGATTATCAGACTCCTGACCGAAGACAAAAAAGTCGGCTTTGAGATTAATCTTTATGCAGCCGAGCAGGTGAAACTGAGGATAAGCTCACAGCTTTTGCGGCTGGCAAAAAGAGTGATTAAAGAGAGCCTCGTTTCGATGAATGGACCCAAAAACGAAAACGACACAGGAACGTTATAGTTCAGGCAGCTACTATGCCTTTGATGCGAAACATTGGAATAAGACTTAAGCTGGTGTTGATTACAATGACGACCAGCGTTACGGCGCTGCTGTTGACGGGAGCGGCATTTATCGTATGGGAGCAGATTGCTTCCCGTCAGAATCTTGTGCAGGAAATGTCAACCCAGGCACAGGTGATAGCGGACAGCTCCAAGGCGGCATTGGCATTTGAGGACGTCAAGGACATTCAAAATACGCTGAATATTCTGCGTTCACATCCAACGGTTGTTTTTGCCTGTATTTATGACAGAAACGGTAGGATTCTTGCAAGTTATTATCGCGGCGGAGCCGTCAAAAGCGTTCAGATACCCAAACTTCAGGTAGATGAGAAAAACTATTATTTCGGCGACGGATTTTTAACTGTGTTCCAGCCAATTGTTCTTGATAATGAGGTAACAGGAACGGTTTGTCTGATGTCAGACCTGACACAGGTATACGCGATGTTAAAGGGCAGCGCCGACATAATAGCAATTGTTTTGCTGATTGCTTCACTGGTGGCATACATAATGTCGGCAAGACTCCAGAGGATTATTTCCGTGCCGGTTCTTTCTCTTACCGAGGTTACGAAAATCGTTTCGGAAAAGAGGGATTACTCTGTCAGAGCTATCAAAGAAACCGATGATGAAATAGGCCTGCTTATAGAGGCGTTCAACGAAATGCTTGAGCAGACACAGAGACGAGAATCGGAGCTGGTCAGTGCAAAGAGACAGCTTGAAATGGGCGTTAAGGAGCGCACCGCCGACCTTACAGTTACCAATAAGAAACTTCAGCAGGAAATTATCGAAAGAAAGAGAATCGAAGCCAGACAAGAGGAGCTTCTGGAAGAGATTAAAAGTATAAACCAGGAGTTAGACAGCTTCGCTTACGTGGTCTCACACGACCTGAAAGCTCCGCTAAGAGGTATTGCTACTCTCGCTGAATGGATAGCCAACGACTATGCTGATAAACTCGATGATAACGGCAAAGAGCAGCTTAAGCTGCTCGGAAACAGGGTTGACAGAATGAAAGCTCTCATTGACGGGATACTCCAGTATTCAAGAATCGGAAGGGTCAAGGAAGACAAAGTTAAAATAGACCTCAATATGCTCATCAGGTCTGTTGTGGAGTTGATTGCACCGCCAAAGAACATCACTGTTACCATCGACGGCCTTTTGCCGACCATCGAATGTGAGCAGACGAGAATCACACAGGTATTTCAGAACCTTCTGTCAAATGCCATCAAGTATATGGACAAGACCAACGGACTGATAAAAGTCACCTGCGATGAGGAAAAAGGATTCTGGAGGTTCGGCGTTTCTGATAATGGGCCGGGAATCGAGGAGAGACACTTTGAAAAAATCTTCCAGTTGTTCCAGACGCTCCAGCCGAAAGAGGGGACTGAAAGCACAGGGATAGGGCTTACGCTGGTCAAGAAGATTGTAGAAACATACGGGGGGAAGGTCTGGGTGGAATCGGAGGTTGGAAAGGGCAGCACATTTTTCTTTACGCTTCCGAAAGAGGAAAACAAGGTTGTAGAAAATGAGAAACTCGAAGCCAATATTGCTGGTTGAGGACGACGTTGTCGATGCGATGACGGTCAAAAGAGCGCTCGACGATTTAAAGGTCGCCAATCCTTTGGTGACGCGTCTGAACGGTGAAGAAGCGCTGGAGTACCTGCGGGACGGCGACGGCAAAAAGCCCTGCGTGATTCTTCTTGACCTGAATATGCCGAAGATGGACGGGTTCGAGTTTCTCAGGGTCGCAAAGGCGGACGAGGAGCTTAAGAAAATTCCCGTTATCGTGCTGACGACCTCCAAAGAAGAGAGCGACAAGGTAGAGAGTTTCAGGCTCGGCGTAGCCGGCTATGTAATCAAGTCGATTGATTATAAAAAGTTCGTGGAGTCGATTAAGATAATTGATTTGTACTGGACATTAAGTGAATTGCCGAATGAATAAAGGGAGTGAAATTATGGAAAATGCAAAGTATAGAATTTTACTGGTGGAAGACGATGAGCTCGACCAAATAGCCTTTAAGAGGCTGCTGGAGACCGAGAAGCTGCCATACGAATGCACGGTGGCCCGGTCTGCGGCACAGGCCAGGGAGATATTGGAGACGCAGCGGTTCGATATTGTGATTTCCGATTATATGCTCGGGGACGGCACTGCGCTGGACATTCTTGAGTCTGCGAAGAATACGCCTTTTGTGTTTGTCACCGGCGTCGGCGATGAGGAGCTGGCCGTGAAGGTTATGAAGGCGGGCGCCTGCGATTACCTGGTAAAGGACCTCGAAGGAAACTATCTGAAGACCGTCCCGATAACGGTTGAGAACGCCGTCAACAATAAAAAGATGCAGGAAAAGCTTAAGCTGCTCTCTCATGCCATTATGAGCACCGAGGACAGCATCTACATTACCGATATGGAGCACAAAATCATTTTTGTCAACAGCGCATTCTGTGAAACTTACGGATATAAGGAGGCTGAGATTGTCGGCAAAGATGATAGTATCCTCTGGGAAAAGAGCGACACGAAAGCCAGCGGCAAAAAGCCTTATCAGGTGGTCGGAGGATGGGAAGTCGGTTTTTATCACAAGCGCAAAGACGGCAGCGAATTTCCGGTCTCCCTTACAAGCTCTGTTGTCAAAAATGACGCCGGCAGCGAGGTTGCGATTGTAAGCGTGGCCCGTGACATTTCGGAACGTATTATGTTCGAGGAGTCACTGCGTGCGGAGAATTTAAAGCTGAAGAATCTGCTCAGTGCGAGAGAAAAAGCAAGTGGTGCGAGTTTGCGATAACTCTGCACCACACGTGGTGCAGGGTTGCCCCTGAATCGCTACCCCGATTTTATCGGGGGGTTGCCTGCCTGTAAAGTTCCAGTTGCCTTCGGAGGCGACCGGACAGTTCCTCATTTTTTTCGGCGGATGCCAGTTTCATCGCCGTCTGCGCAGTAGTTGCGGCCTCATCGAACCTGCCTGCCGCTGCATAAGCTGTCGCGAGGGTTTCGAGAATCACAGCGTCCCCATATTTTGTCAGCTCAGCGGCGCGTTCGGCGGCCTCGATTGCCTGACGCGGGTCGCGTATCTTCGGGTCGGGGTGCGTGGCCAGAATTCGTGCGATATTATTCAGCGGCAGCGGCCAGTCGGGCTTGAAATGCAGTGCCTGACGGTAACAGGCCACGGCCTCATCCAGTCTGTTTAATGCCAATAAAGTATTACCGAGATTATTGTAAGCCTCCGCATAGTCGGGTTTGGCTTTGAGTGCCTGATTGAAATTGTCGATGGCGTCGCCGAATTTGCCCTGCTGAGCCAGCAGAACCCCAAGATTGTAATGTGCCGCAGCATCATCAGGCTTGATTTCGAGGACTCTGCGGTAATTGCTGATTGCCTCATCGCGTTTGCCCTGTTCGGAGAGCAAATTGCCCAGATTGTTGTAAGCCTCAAAATAGTCAGGCCGGATTTTAATTGCCTGGCGGTAATGGTTTATCGCCTCATTTGCCCTGCCTTGCGATGCGAGCGCAATACCAAGGTTGTAGTGGGCGAAAACATTGTCGCTGGTAACGGCGATTGTATGTTCATATAAAGTGATGCTGTCACGCCAGCGGCTGACCTGCGAGAAAGTACACACCGACAAAATTAAAAGGACGGACGCTGCCGACAGGCCGAGCAGGAGCTTTCGATGCCGCCAGCCTGCGAGCAGTTCCGGCAAGACCCAGGCAGCGATAATAAATAGTCCCGTCAGCGGAACATAAGTATACCTGTCAGCCAGCGGCTGATTGCCCACCTGCACCAGGCCGATGACGGGGACAAGTGTCCCCAGATACCAGAACCAGCCGACCGGCAGATACCTGTGCTTAGACGACAGCCGGACAACCAGAATCGTTACAGCAAGCAAAATCAAAACCGATGTAGCCACGAGCCAGGCGGACAATTTATCGCCGAAATAAGGATAAAGCACCGCTAATTTGGTCGGCCAAAACATCTTGCCGATGTATTTTATATAAGAAACCGGGGTATTGGCGAGACGCATACTCAGCGGCAGCAAATCAATATTTACGACGGCGCCTCCGGAACGCTGGGCAAAAAATGTGACGATGCTTGAAGCCGTTGAAAGGGCGAAAAAAGGCAGTTTCTCGAAAACCGTCTGTCGGGTCAGGCGATTGAGCGGCCAGTAGTCAAGTAACAGCAATACAAACGGCAGTGTTACCAGCATCGGTTTGGCCATAAGGCCCATCGCAAACAAAAATAGCGTCATCGTATACCATTTCGCACCGCCCCCCCTGGCATAATGCACATACGAAGCCATCGTAAGCAGCCAGAACAGGGTGCTTAAAACGTCTTTGCGTTCCGCTGCCCAGGCGACCGATTCAACGTGCAGCGGGTGCAGGGCAAATAAGCCTGCAACAAAGGCGCTTTGCCAGATTGCACCGGTCATATCTTTCAAGACCCAGAAAAGCAACAATGTGTTTGCTATGTGAAATAATAAATTAACGAGGTGATGCCATTTTGGGTTCAGGCCGAACAGCCGGCAGTCTATAATGTGCGACAGCCAAGTCAGGGGGTGCCAGTTGGCAGCATTAGTGCTGGTGAAAGCCCATTTTATGCTTTTGAGGTTCAGGCCGCCCTGGACGTGCTGATTTTCGGTTATGTAATCATTGTCATCGTAGCGGATAAACTGGTTGAGTCGCAACGGCTCAAAGGCAATAAGCGTGGCTGATGTCAGCAGCAAATAAATCAGAATAACACTAAATTTACCGTTTTTTCTGCTCATTTAGCTGAAGCTCATTGCGTTCAAGGTTTGCCCTGCCTGTAGTTTTCCAGTCGTCCGAGAATCTGGTTGATTAGACTTTCGTTTTTGGCGGTGCGAGCCAAGTCCAGAGCTTTCTGTGTGGCTGCTATAGCTTTGTCGAATTGGCTGGCAGCGGCATAAGCGGCAGCAAGGGTATTGAGAACTATCGCATCCTGATGATTAGTCATCGCCGCCGCCCGCTCGGCAAGCTCAATCGCCTGCTTTGCATCACGCATATTCGGGTCGGGATATGTTGCCAGAAGCCAGGCCAAGCCATTCAGAGGCGGCGGCCAATCAGGTTTCAGATTTATGGCCTGCCGATAGTGAGCTGCCGCTTCATTAAAGTTGCCCTTCATTCCAAATGCAATGCCCAAGTTATTGTGTGCCTCAGCAGAGTTCGGCTCAAATCGCAGCACCTGATAAAACTGGCTGATTCCCTGGTCTGTTTTCCCCTGTTCCGACAGTAGGATGCCTAAATTGATGTGTGCCTCAACATAGTCCGGTTTGAGCCGTATCGCTTCCCGATAATGGCTGATAGCCTTGTCCGGCCTGCCTTGCTGTGAGAAGGCGGCACCTAATTTACAGTGCAGTTGTTCAGAATCAGTTTTGAACAGCAGGGTCTGCTGATAAAGGCTTATTGTCTGGTCGAGTTTGCCTTGAGCTTCAAGGGTAACACCCAATTTAATGCATATATTAGCATCATCGGGCTGCAGGTGCAGGGCTTTACTATAATGGTCGGCGGCCTCGTCGAGTCTGCCTTTGAGCTGAAGGGCGTCGCCGAGGTTGGCGTGTATCTGGGCATTGTCGGATTTGAGCCTGGCGGCCTTTTGAAAATGGGTTATTGCCTCATCAAGCCCGCCCTGCTTCGACAAAAGAATGCCGAGATTGTTATGTGCGTCAGCGTAATCGGGCTTGAAGCTGATAGCCTTTCGCAGGTTATAAATCGTCTGAACGGAATCGCCTTGCGCCAGCAGGGCGAGGGCAAGATTATAGTAAGCTTCTGCAAAATCGGGTAAAAAATTAACGGCTTTTCGACAGCAGTCAATTGCCTCATTGACATTTCCTTTAGCCAGCAGTGCCGCACCGAGGTCATTATAAACCAGAGCATCGTTGGGCCTGGTCTGAAGGGCCTTGCGATAATGTGTGATAGCCTCGTCGAGTCGGCCCTGAGATTGAAGTGCGCCAGCGAGACTATCGTGGACCTGGGCTGAGTTGGGCGTAAGGCTTAACATATATTCGCCAAGACTTGTTGAATCGCGCCAGTGAGAGAGGTAATTTCTTGTGGCAACAACCTCGACGCTTGTCAGCGCCAGTATTACAAGAGCGGTCGCTGCTCGCCGAGGTGCCGGTCCGGCAGGACTACAGAACCAGCCGAGAAAAGAGGCCAGCGTCATCAGCAGGCCGATTGAAGGCAGATAAGCAAATTTATCGGCGGCGATTACAACTGTAAAGCCAATCACGCCCATAGTCGGGAAAATCGCAACAAAGAAAATGAGCCAGCCGGTCAGCGACGCTCGCGTCCAGCGAAGCGAAAGCAGCAGTAACGGAATCAGGATGCAAGTGCCGATTACGCCAGCCAGTATCATTGGGTTCGACAGCCCCATCGGTCTTGGGAAGGCGTAGTGTGAGGACAGATTGACCGGCCAGAGGATTTTGTAAAGGTAAAAGACGATGTTATGACAGAGAACCAGCGTGATATGCCTCAAACCGAGCTTTCCCGGCATAGTCGTAGCACCGGTAAGGGTCTGCGAAACGTAGGTTATAACCGCGGAGACAATGCCTATCATAAAAAAAGGGAGCTTTTCAGAAATTGACTGGCGGCTGAAACGTCGCAGCGGCCAATAGTCGAGCAGCAGCATCACAGCAGGCAGAGGAACGCTCGTAGGTTTCGACATCAATGCCAGAACATACATCAGGAAGCTGCAAATATAAGGCAGAGTAGTCGTGCGTTTTGTATGGTGCATCGTGCGTGAATAAACATAAAAAATCAGCGACCATAATGAGAAAAATGCTGCGAGCAAAGTTTTTCGTTCGCCGACCCAGGGGATGGGCTCGACAGTCATAGGGTGAACGCCGAAAAGCAGGCCGACCCCTGCCGCTATCCAGATGGTTCGACTTCGCTCACCACGAGTTTGGCCGAACAATAAATAAAGCAGGATGATTATGAGAGCGGTGTTTGCGACGTGGAGTATAAGACTGGTGCGGTGGAACGGGATGAGGTTTTTTTCTCGTCCGCCGAGTGCGTAATCGAACATCAGCGAAATCATTGCCAGCGGCTGATAGTAACCCTGGACGCTCGACGGCTCGAGAACCTCGGTAAGGAATCGCCAGGCCGATGTCCAGCCTGGGTTCTGCACCAGCATATTTCCGGTGAGGTAGTCGTAATCATCGAAGGACAAGGCTTTTGCTGATAATGCCGGCCAATGAGCGGCCAAGACGATGGCACAGACGGCGGCGATTAGAAGCACCGGCAGTTTTTTCCCAGAAACCAATCGGCCAAGACTAAAATTGCCTGATTCGGGTGTTGAGCGGGTATTTTTTTCCCGTGTCCTGCTCATATCGCTTAATGTTACTCTCTAACAAAACGGGATGCAACAATTCTTCAAATCCCGCTCTATTCGTTATAGCCGGTATAATTGGTTTTATCGCTAAAACCGCTAAAAGCCTGTTTTTGCCCCTTTTTCGGGGCATAAAGAGAGTTCAAATTTTCATGAGAATTTCGGCAGATTTTTCTTGACTTTAGGCTGATAAACGTGGTATAAATAATACAGCGGTTAGAGTTAGGAACTTTGATTTGGCATATCGTAAATCACTCTGTTTTCGCTTCTGGCGGAAGGAGGATGACGGTCAGTTCACAGATTAAGTTGTGCTGAACAGGCGCAAAAGTTGGTGAAGGCATTGTCGCTTGTTTTAGTGAGTTCTGTTTGAAGCAGGCATACATAATTGTATTGGTGAAGGCAATGGATGTCTGTTGAGAGCAGAAAATGTTTTGGCTCGTAGCCAAAAAAACTCTGTTTCAATCTTTCTTTGATTAAAGGAGGAGTATTATGTATAAAAAATTATTTTTAATTACATCTTTTGTTTTACTCGCGAGTTTGTTTTTGTCGACGGCGCAGGCGGCCCCGCCTCCTGTGCGGCACGACACCAACGACACCGATCTGGTTGCGTTGTGGCACTTGGATGAGACCGGCGGCACCGTAGCAAAGGACGAGATAGCCGGGGATAATAACGGCACCCTTTCATACACAAGAAACACCTATGCTTGGGGTGCGACCGGAAAGTTCGGCACCGCCCTGACAATGGGAAACACCAACACGCTTATGGATGCCCGTGTGTCATTTTCACTGACGGGAATGAGCGCTTCCGCCGGTTCAGTTGCTATGTGGGCCAAGCTGGCGGCCCAGCCGGACCTGGTATCAACAACAGTCAGATACTTTACAGGCTGGCAGGGTTCAACCACCGTCGGCGGAATCACGGTCGACAGACTGCAGCTGTACCTGGCCAATTCTTATGCTACTTACAGCAACAACCCTGACTATCTTACCGAGCTTTGCGTAGGTATCGGCTGCCAGAACAAGCTGGACCAGTATATAACACATTTGAATGTCGGCGACTGGTATCACATTGCTCTGACCTGGAAGCAGACCGAAAGCACTAACGGCACCGGTACCTATCAGGCGTATGTGAACGGTATCGATATGCCTTCAGGTCTAATGGCTGCCGGTTATACCCCCGGGTGGTATAAGAACCTCAAAGGTATGAGTCCGTCAGGTTCAAACGGCGGACAGCTTTTCAATAACCAGGCGGCTGCCGGAGTGGCGAAAAACGAAGGCGGCGCAGAGACACTCGATGAAGTTGGCTTCTACAAAGACGCCATAACCCGTGCAGAGGTTTGTGCATTGGCGGGCGCAGACCCCAACAAGGCCTGGAACCCGTCACCGGACGTCAACCAGTTAGACGTGGGCAAGAATAATCCTACGTTGAGCTGGTCGGCAGGCGCAGGTGCGGCTTCGCACGATGTTTATTTAGGCACCAATTCTGCTTCACCTACATCTCAGGGTAACCAGACAGCGACGACTTTCGGAGCGGGTACTCTCGAATTTAACAAGGTTTACTACTGGCGTATCGATGAGAGAGACGGCTCACCCGGTAACCTTACGGCGACCGGCGACCTGTGGTACTTTAAGACAGTGACGGGCAAAGCCACCATCCCGATTCCGGATAACGGCTACTATAACTACAAGATTCCGGTTACGCTTGCGTGGAGGCCCGGTGATGTGACCAATGTTTGCCACGATATTTACCTTGGCACCAATTCTGCGGACGTGAACAGTTCCGACAGAAGCGGTCCGGCATCTTTGGTAAAAGAGCAGGCGATTGGCACCACTACTTATACGCCGAACAGCATTCTGCTGGATAAGAGGTATTACTGGAGAATAGATGAGGTTATAAGCTATCCGACCCTGATGAAAGGCGACCTCTGGACGTTTACCTCATCTCCGATTTTCTATGCGGACGATTTCCAGTCATATGCCAGCACTACTGCTTTAAAGAACACATGGAAGGGTACCGGCAATACGAACAACGCCTGGATCTATCAGGATGTGTCCGGCACGGACAAAGCAGTGTGTCTCTGGTATGACAATGCAACCAGCCCGTATTATGCCGGCATCAAGAGAAGCGTCCCCGGAGCCCAGGGCACATCGCGTGACTATACCTTTGGCGGCACCGGTGCGAGTGTGCGTGTTTCCTATGTGGTCGGCCCCAACAATCCGGCACTTTACGTGTCGTTATTCAACGTTGCCGGCACACAGTCTACCAAGGTCAAACAACCAATAGATACTATGACTCCTCAGCCTCCTATTCCTCCACTTCCTCCTTCGTATACGTGGAAGGAAGTGTGGCTTAAACTTTCCGACTTCAACGGCGCTGTCACAACGAATGTCGGCGCTATCGAAGTTGGCGACGGCAACAGGGCGGCTCCGCTGGGAGGTCAAGGGAATATGTACTTCGATGACATCAAGATTCAGGCAAAGGAATATATCGGCTTGTTGGAAAGTGACCTCAATAGCAGCCATGACGTTAACTATGTTGACCTCAAGAAAATAACATTAGATAGCGGCGCTACGTGGCTCGACCCGCCGGTTAGTCTTGTGAAAAACGGCGGTATGAACAAGGGCACGTGGGGCACTCAACCGTCCGATCAGCCTGACGCCGGCCACGACCCGTGCAGCGTCAACTGGCCGAAGTATTGGTATCTGTGGTGCGGCACTACAAATACGGAAGACGCTAATTACGTCCTCAGTGTAGATAAAGCTGACCCCAAGACCAAGACATGCGCAAGAGTCGACCTCGATGGACCCACCACCAAGTGGAACGACGGCGGCCTCTGCCAGGTCATGGACGTTAATGATTATAACAACCAGGAGCTGCTGGTGTCCTTTATGCACAAGGGCGACATCACGGCCCAGGACAACTGTATGTTCGAATATCGTCCGACGATGGACGGCTGCAGCACAAATGACAAGGCAGGTGCTCCAATGCTCAAGCGTGTGCAGCGCGGCGGGAAGACAACCTGCGGCGACTGCTATGGTTTACTTAGCTGGGATTGGGAGCCGTATACTCATATAATGACTATCGACGTATCCAAACTTGACAGCCACGACCCGCCAAGGAAGAGCAGGTATCTGCATCTGCACTTCAGGCTGGCCGGCAGACAGGATTCCACCGCGAATCCGCCGCAGTATTTGAAGATTGATTCTGTCGTTGTTACGAAAAAGGGAGATACGTTGCCAGTCGGCGATATCACAGTGGACGGCATTGGTGAGGTTGTTAAGGCAGTTGACTTTACAGACTTTGCAGTAATGGCGAACGAATGGCTCATTACTCAGCCGTCTATACCCTAATGAGACCCGCTGACGATTGAGCTTCTCGAACACTGATTTTACACCGATTCGGGGCCTATACCATTTGGTATAGGCCCCGCTTTTTTTGGTGCGTTAAGGGTTGACCTGCGAAGACAAATCTGCGATTATATCTTTGTGTAGCCCCATTTTTTATGGGAACACTCGGGACCTCGATTTATCGGGGTCTAATGGCGTAAGCCATCCCGATTTCATCGGGATTGAGGAGAGCAATTTGCGGTCTGGAACGGCAAATATCAATATTGATGAGACTGTCTTGATTGAGCAGTGTCGGCGGGGTGATTTTACAGCTATGGAAAGACTGATAATAAGGTATCAGAACCGTATTTATAACGTCATATTGAAAATGTGTGCGAATCCCGACGATGCTGAGGAACTTACGCAGGAGACGTTTGTCAAAATATTAGAGGGAATAGAGAACTTTAACGGCAGAAGCAGCTTTTATACCTGGGCATTCAGGATAGCGGTGAATTTGACCATAAACCACTGCAAAAGAGGTCAGAAGCTTGTTACAAGGTCGATTGATGCCGAGGACAGTGAGTACAACGAGCAGGCGAAGACGCAGTTGAAGGAGTTTTTGCAGGACGACGGCTCGCTTGAGCCGTCAGCGGTGGCACAAAACAGGGAACTGTGCAGGATAATTGTCGACTCGCTGTCGAAACTGGATGATACCCAGAGAGCGGTAATTGTTTTGCGGGATATCGAGGATATGAGTTACGCTCAGATTGCCGATGTGCTTGATATTGAGCTGGGAACCGTCAAGAGCAGGTTGAGCAGAGCCAGAAGCAGTCTGAAAGAGATTTTGGAGGCGAATTTCCAATGAAAGAGAGCCCAAACATAGATGAGATGCTCAATGGCTTTATTGACGGCGAGCTGACTGTCAGGCAGCAGACGGAAATTCAGCGGCTGATAAGACACGACCCGCAGGTTGCACAGCGGCTGCGGCAGTTGCAGCGGTGCAAAATGCTTGTTGGCACACTACCCCGTGATGAAGCGCCGGACGATATGCTGGAAAGGATAAAAGCATCGCTGGAAAGAAGAACGTTGCTTGGCGATGAGGCAGGTGGTTTCAGCAGACAAAAAGGAGCAAAACACCTGCTTGGCCGCCGACTTCTGGCGGTTGCGGCTATAGTTGGGCTGGTAGCGGTCCTGGGAACGGTAATTTATTCAATCGTTGCACCTGAGAGCGTATCGGAAAAATCAAATCTGTATCGCCGAGAACCAGGGCAAATTGTTGCAAGACCTGAACATATATTGACCGGCGATGCCGGCAGGCAGGTCGCCGCTGCGGCTTTCAGAGGCAGACTCGAACTGAAAACAGCCGATTTTACAGCGGTCGATGCGTTCATCAGGAGGGCAATCGAGAATAACGGCATTTCAGAATACCTCGGCTCGGCTATCCAGAACAACAGGAGCGTATACGCTCTTGTCTGCAACAGGGACAGATTAAATTCGCTGCTGTCTGATATGGAAAATATCTGGCCCAGATTTAGTTCTGCGACATTGTTTGTTGAGCAGGACCGGCTCGGCGAAGAGATAGCGGTTACAGGCGCAAGTCCGCTGCGGATTGTCGAGGTCATCGGGCAGAACAGTTACGAGGAACGTATCGCGGCGGCAAAAAAAATAGCCGCTCTGAATGAGGTGAATGCCCTTTTGCCCGGCAGGCAGGTAATGGCTGCCATTGACGGCAAAAAGCCGCTTTCTATAACCATACCGAGGCCGGTTTTGACCTCCGGCGAAAAACCAGCAGGCAAACCGTCCGGCCAGGCGGAATTGGGGGAAAAGGTGCAACTGATTATCATAGTTGCCCCGATAAATCGGGGCCAATAAAAAATGCTTGAGGTGCAAAACTGCTGTCTGGTTGTTATTGACGTCCAGGGCAAGCTGGCACAACTGATGTATGAAAAGGAGAAGCTGTTTTCCGCCATTCAGATTCTCATCAAGGCGGCCAAAATCCTCAACGTCCCCATAATCTGGTGTCAGCAATGTCCGCAGTCTCTTGGTCCAACAGTTCCGCAGATAGCAGAGCTTTTGGCAGGCATCGAGCCGATAAACAAGGCCGAGTTTAGCTGCTGCGGGTGCGAACAATTCAAAACTGAATTGGCTGCATTGAATCGCAATCAGGTTCTTCTGTGCGGAATAGAGGCACATATCTGCATTTATCAAACCGCTGTCGACCTGCTGCGGAAAGGCTACAATGTTACCGTGGTTACAGATGCCGTCTCGTCGAGGACATTGGAAAACAAGCAGACAGCTATCGACAGAATGAAAACTGAGGGAGTAAATATCAGTTGTGTCGAAATGGCTTTGTTTGAGCTTCTGCGAACCGCGGAACATCCGCAATTCAAGCAAATCGCAAAACTGGTAAAGTGACGCTGTTGTTTGCGTCACCCCGAGCGCAGTCGAGGGGTCTTGCCCTCCATAAGCAGATAAGATAGATTCGACAAGCTTACCATAAATTGGCTTCGTTTGGGTTCGTTTTGAATAACAGTTCATAGTTCATTGTTCATTGTAATTCGTTGTCTTTACTAAGGTTACAACCATTTTGGGCGTTTTGGAAATTGGGTTCGTTTTGCATAATTTGTTATTTTTGATTGACCTATTCCCGCTGAAGGCGGAGTGAATTAGCGAATTAGAGAATTGGTGAATTAGAAATTGGGGTTCGTAGTTCATATTTCGTAGTCTCCTAAGGGGACTCCGTTTCGTAAAAAGACGTCCCCCTTAATAAGGCAGGGATGCGTGTTTGATGCGAAAAAAGTTCTTAATTCTCGATTCCGGATTCTCGTAAGTCGATGTGGGAAAAGGAGTAAAAAAAATTTTGGAATCAGCCGTTTTTGGTGTGCAGGCAGATGCGTTTTTGATTGATTTTTTCCAACCGTCCGACAGCACTACGCAATTATATTAGCATACTGAAAATAAATTAAATCACGGATTGTTTGGACTTCTCTATCAGACATGGTTTAAAACTTAAACCTAATTATTTCGATTCAGGTCTAAATTACCGCTGTTAAATTTTACAAGTTTTTTCCAATCAATTATGCCGTTTTTACAAAATTCTTGCATAAACTCCTGTGTAAATGAATTTATAACCTTCGCTTTTTGCTTGAAATAGACGTCATTGTGCTGTTTTGCTCTATACCCAAGGGGTTCTACAATGTCTGTATACAGATTTTCACTCTCGCTGATAAGATACCAGAAATTCTGGCCCACAACTTTCATATAACCTCTTAAAAATGTCGTTCTGGTTTTGCCGTAACAGATGCCAAGTACCGGCTGCACACTCAACTTGTGGTTAGTCTGCTTCAAGACACGAACTGCGGTCTGAAAATCCTGCTGTTGTTTGTTTTGTGCGGCACTGTTTCCCCAATTTGGGCCGGATTTTATCGAAACTAAATACAGAATGTCTCTGTTCACAAATTCAATATCTATACCAGTAGCAGCAGATTTTCGACCTTTGCAGGTTTTGCTGGAAATAAAAACTGCAAGCTCTTCAAGAAAATTCCCAAAAAGTTCTTCTTCTGAAGAAGACAAAAAAGCATCAAGAAGGTTGCTTATTAAATCACTCGCGATATTTATATTTTTTGCTCGGAAGAGATATGGATTCTTTTTTTTCAGTATTACTTTCAGCTTTATATTCTCAAGCGCATTGAGCCTGCTTCGGTGAAATATGCAAATATTTTTATTAACAAAATCCTTTACATCATTGAGGTTTAGTTTTTCCATTTAAAGCCCCTCTGTACAACAACTTCTTCAAGCTTGTGTTCGGCTATTTCACAATATTCTCTGCTTATATCGATACCTATGTAATTACGTTCCAGTTGCTTGGCTGCGATTGCAGTTGTTCCAGATCCTACAAACGGGTCGAGGACTATATCATGTTTTGCAGAAAACAACTTGATAAACCATTCGGGCAAGGAATACGGAAATGTTGCACTGTGGTTCCTATTTGCACATTCTGTTGCAAGATGAAGCACATTTGTAGGGTAGGCTTTGTCTCTATTGAGCCAGTTTGAGATATTTTTCCCGAAACCACTCTTTACTTTAGATTCGTCTCTAATTTTATCTGTATCGCTTAAGTTGCGAAGTCTTGATTTGGCCCAATTTCCCATTGGAACCATCACCTCGTCTTGAAACATTTTAAAGTTCTTTGTTTTGTTGAACTGCAAACATCTTTCCCAAGCATCCCTGAAACGGTTTGGCCATTTGCCTGGATAACAGTTTTTTTTATGCCAAACAAATTCTTCTGTCCATAACCAGCCCTGTTTTTTCATTTCAAGTATAAGTTCAATTACATAAGTATGACGCTGGCCTCCCACAACTTTTTCTTTTATATTCAGGATAAATGTCCCATCCGGTCTAAGCACTCTTAAAAGTTGTTCAGATTTTGGCAAAAACCACTCCACAAACTTATTTGGACTTACTCCGCCATAAACGTTTTTACGAGCTTCGGCGTATGGCGGAGAGGTTATTATGAAATCTATGCAGTTGTCTGGAAATGTTCGCAAAACCTCTTGGTTATCCCCGCAAATTATAGTATTTCGTGGAACTTTTGTTTTCATTACATCTAATGTATGTCGTATAGCCGTATTAAGCATTTGTGCTCTATATTACAACTTGTTAGTATATCTTTTAAAACTTTTCTTTATTTTCAAAAACCAGGCTAGTAACCCTTCATAGTTTCGCCTTTTTTCTTGCTTTTCAATTCTACCCAAACTGCGTTCATTTACAACGGGAAAATTTAAGAAACCGAATAACCACCAACGTAAAATTGAGGACTTTCGGATAGCGGAATTTGTTGGGCACTTCGACACTTCGACGATGCTCAGTGCAGGCAAGCTCAGTGTGAAGTGGATTTATCTTTTTTGGTAGGTTTTGGTTCTTTGGGTTTCGATTTGGTTTCCGTTGTGGCAGCAGAAACAGCGGGTTTCTTTTCGCTCTCGGCGGCCTTTTTATAACTCTCGCTTCTGTAATCGGTCTGATAGAAGCCTGAGCCTTTGAAGATTATTCCCGAACCGCAGCCAAGCAGGCGTTTTAATCCCATTTTTTTGCAAATAGGGCATTTCCGCAGAGGCGCAGCGGTTATCGACTGAAACTGCTCAAATTTATGGCCGCAGTTTTCACACAGATAATCATACGTCGGCATAGTTACTGCTTCTCCGTATCCGTTTGCGGATTTTTATCGGTTGCCTGTTTCTGAACTTCCTGCTTCTGCTCGACCGGCAGTTTGTTTACCACGACCCTGCTTGGCCGGATGACCTGGCCGTTAATCTTGTATCCTTTTTGAAGCTCCTCAAGCACAGTGTCGGCAGGATGCTGCGGGTCGGCTTTTTGCGTGATTGCCTCGTGCAGTGAAGGGTCGAATTTTTCGCCGACCGCCTTTATCGGCTCCACATTATGCTGCTTAAGCGTATAAATCATCTGGTCGTAAATGATTTTGATGCCTTTGACCAGGGCATCTGCGTTCTGGGCGGGTTCGACCCCTTCGACAAGCTCAGGGCGGGCAGGCTCACCACAGGCAGTCGAGGTATTTTGAATCGTATGGTTGAGGTTGTCGAGTATCGGCAGCAGCGTTTTTATCACGCTTTTCTTTTCATATTCAATCGCATCGGCGATTTGTCTGGGGACACGCTTCTGAAAATTCAAATAGTCTGCGGTGACGCGCTGCAGTTTCCCTAAAAGCTCATTTTTCTTCAACAACGCCTTCAGCAGCAGTTCGATGTCTTCTGCGAGTTTGTCTTTTTTGCTCAGCAGGTCACTCATAAGCTGAATATCTTCCTTTTTCAGCAGCACATCCTGCAAAAGCTCGTCTTTTTGTGCCAGCAAGGCCTCAAGCTGCCGGTGTGATTCCTTCGATTCCTCATCCGCAGGCACAGGCTGTTCTTTTTGCACCTGCTTATCCGGTTTTTCTGTGTTTTTATGTTTCATCGATTGCTGCCGTTTCTTTTCAGCTTTTCAAAAAAGCTTTTGGCCTTCGGCGAAACATTTTTGTTTTCAATCTCGGCAAATTCCCGAAGCAATTCTTCCTGCCGGTCGGTCAGCTTTGTCGGCGTCTCGATAATAATCTGCACAAGCTGGTCGCCCGCCCTGCCTGTCCTAATATCGGGCAGCCCCTGTCCCTTTATCCTGAACACGCTGCCATACTGTGTGCCGGGCGGTATCTTCAATTGCTTGACGCCGTTCAGGCTCGGCACATCGATAGTGGCGCCGATCGCCGCCTGTGTGAAACTTATTGAAGCAGCGGCAATCAGGTCGTTGCCGTCCCTTTCCAGAAATTCGTGCGGTTTTATCCTGACATAGCAATACAGGTCACCTCTTGGGCCGCCAAATTGGCCCGGTTCTCCCTCATCGGCCACCCTGATGCCCTGTCCCTCGTGGACACCTGCGGGAATTTTGATGTTGACGACCCTTTTTCTCGGCACTCTGCCGGTGCCGGCGCACTGCCTGCACGGGTCGGTTATAATATGGCCGCTGCCTCTGCACTGCGGGCAGGTCGAGACCATCTGGAAGAAGCCACCGCCTCTTGCAATCTGGCCGCTGCCGCCGCAGGCCGGGCATCTGCCCGGCGGTGCCCCTCTCGCGCTGCCGCTGCCGCTGCATCCGGGACAAGTATCCTGGCGCGTAAACTCAATGGTTTTCTCAGCGCCTTGCGAGATTTCATTAAGCGTCAGTTCGACCGTGGTCTCGAGGTCATATCCCCTCGCAGGCCCGGCCTGTCTGCCGGCACTTCTGCCCCTGCCGCCGAATATCCCGCTGAAAAAATCGTCGAAGCCGAACATACTGAATATGTCTTCGACATTCATCCGGGAATAATCGTGCATCCCCATACCGCGAAGACCGTCGTGGCCAAGCTGGTCGTATCGCTGACGTTTCTCCGAGTCGCTGAGCACCTCGTAGGCCTCGGCGCATTCCTTGAATTTGGCCTCAGCCTCTTTGTTGCCGGGATTTTTGTCGGGGTGATACTTTACCGCCAGACGCCGATACGCACGCTTTATATCGTCTGCGGAGGCGTTTTTGCCTACTCCCAGAACTTCGTAATAATCCCGCTTGGCCATATTATTCTAAAATTCGAAATCCGAAAAAATTTCGTATTTCGATATTCGGATTTTAACTTACAGCGCCGCTTACCGGCTCTTCCTCGTCTTTTTCCTTCAACTCTGTTATCAGCACATTAGTAGTCAGCATCAGTCCCGCCACCGAAGCAGCGTTTTGCAGGGCTGTCCGGGCGACCTTCGCAGGGTCGATAATTCCCGCCTCGAACATATCCACAAACTGGCCGGTATTGGCATCGTAGCCGGTATTTTCGCTTTTCTCCAGTTTTTCAAGAAGCTTGGCGACAATAACATCGCCCGGCTGGCCTGAATTCTCCGCAATTTGAGCGGTCGGCGATTTTAAGGCATTGATGACAACGTCGAAACCAAGCTTTTCGTCGCCTCTGGCCTTCGCCTGAGCTTTTTCGACCTGCGGTATCGCTTTCAGGAAGATGACGCCTCCGCCGGCAACGACGCCTTCTTCGGTCGCCGCTCTGGTGGCGTGAAGCGCATCATCAAGCAGGTCTTTGCGCTCTTTCATTTCTGTTTCGGTTGCGGCGCCTGCCTTTATGACCGCAACTCCGCCGATTAGCTTTGCAAGCCTTTCCTGAAGTTTCTCACGGTCGTAGTCGCTGGTCGTTTTTTCAATCTGATTGCGGATTTGGGCAGACCGTGTTTCTGTCTCCTTTTTGTCGCCATTTCCCTCGATTATTGTGGTCGTTTCCTTGTCCACCACAATTTTTTTTGCCTGCCCTAATTCTGAAAGCTCGATTTTCTCCAGCTTTATGCCGAGGTCTTCGGTTATCAGCTTTCCGCCGGTCAAAACCGCTATGTCACCGAGCATCGCCTTTCTGCGGTCGCCGAAGCCTGGCGCCTTTACGGCGCAAATCTTCAGGACGCCCTGAAGACGGTTGATGACCATCGCCGCCAAAGCCTCGCCCTCGACATCCTCCGCTATAATCAGCAAAGGCCTGCCGACCTGGGCAATCTTTTCCAGCAGCGGTATTATCTCCCGCACATTTGATATTTTCTTCTCGTGCAGCAGGATGTAAGCATCTTCGAGGACCGCTTCAAGCGTATTGGGATTGGTCATAAAGTATGGCGATATATATCCCCTGTCAAACTGCATACCCTCGACGACGGTAAGCTCGTTTTCCATCCCCTTGCCCTCTTCTATCTGGATGACGCCTTCCCTGCCGACCTTGTCAATGGCGTTTGCGAGTATTTCGCCGACCTGCTTGTCGTTATTTGCGCTGATGGTCGCCACCTTTGCAATGTCACCGTGGCCTTTTACCGGGATGCTCACCGACTCGATAAATTTGATGGCAGCCTCGACGGCCTTGGCAATCCCCCGCTGGATGGCCATCGGGTTTGCCCCTGCCGTTACGTGCTTCAGCCCCTCGTTGTAAATCGCCTCCGCCAGCACGGTCGAGGTTGTTGTCCCGTCGCCAACAACGTCTGATGTCTTGCTGGCGACCTGGTTGACCATTTTTGCGCCCATATTTTTGAACGGCTCCGGCAGCTCGATTTCCTTGCTTACCGTCACCCCGTCCTTCGTTATTCTCGGCGAGCCGTAGCTTTTTTGCAGTATCACGTTTCTGCCTGTCGGTCCCAGTGTGACCTTGACCGCTGCCGCAAGCTGCGAAAGCCCTTCTTTAAGCTGGGTTCGTGCCGTATCGCCGAACATCATTTGCTTTGCCATTTTTATCACCTCTTAATTTATTTATGCTCTTGTCCTTATGCGCTTGTTTTATTTTTCCACAACTCCGAGAATGTCATTTTCTCTGAGGATTACGTATTTTTCGCCGTCGATTTCAATCTCGTTGCCTGTATATTTTCCGTAAATGACCTCATCGTTCTTTTTTACCGACATCTCGCTCTTTTTGCCGTTATCGAGTATTTTGCCCGGCCCGGCGGCTATTACCCTGCCAATCTGAGGTTTTTCCTTTGCCGTGTCCGGCAGAATTATCCCGCCGGCTGTCTTGTCAGTCGCCTCCGACTGCTTTATCACTACTCTGTCTTCCAAAGGTCTGATTTTCATAGCTTACTCCTTTTGATTAGTGGTTAGTTTCTTAACTCAAAACTCAACACTAAAAACTCAAAACTCTTTTTACATCATACCCATATCTTCATCCATTCCACCCATCCCGCCCATTCCGCCGTAGCCTCCGCCCATTCCCGGATGCATGTGACCGGCTTCCTTTTCTTTTGGCTTTTCCGAAATTAAGCAATCGGTGGTCAGCAGCAGTGCGGCAATGCTGACGGCATTCTGCAGGGCGATTCGCACCACCTTCGCAGGGTCGATAACGCCGGTTGCCAGCAGGTCTTCATAGTTGCCAGTGTCGGCGTTGTAGCCGAACCCGCCTTTGCCCTCCGTGACCTTGTTTACCACGATATTTGGCGTTGCACCGGCATTTGCCGCAATCCAGTAGCAGGGCGTTGTCAACGCCTTGGCCACTATATCGGCGCCGGTCCGCTCATCGCCGTCCAATTTCAGTTGCCTGACGGTATCGATGCAGCGTATTAGTGTAACTCCGCCGCCCGGCACAATGCCTTCTTCAATCGCTGCTCTGGTAGCGTGCAGTGCATCCTCAATCCTGGCCTTTATTTCCTTCATTTCAGCTTCACTGGCTGCACCGACGTTTACCTGAGCGACGCCGCCGGTCAGTTTCGCCAGCCGTTCCTGAAGTTTCTCTCGGTCGTAATCGCTGGTCGTGGTTTCTATTTCGCTCTGTATCTGTTTGATTCTGCCCTTGATGGCCTCGTTGCTGCCCGCCCCTTCAATGATTATAGTGTTATCGTTGTCGATGGTTATTTTTTTTGCCTGGCCAAGCTGCTTGATGCTGATGGTTTCCATCTCGACGCCGAGGTCTTTGAAAATTGCCTCAGCGCCTGTTAATACCGCTATATCCCCCAGCATAGCTTTTCTGCGGTCGCCATAGCCGGGCGCCTTTACCGCTGCAACCTGTAAAATACCCTTTAGCTTATTGACCACCAACGTTGCCAGCGCCTCGCCTTCGATGTCCTCTGCGATAATCAGCAATGCCCGTTTGGCCTTTGCAATCTTCTCAAGCAGCGGCACAAGCTTGGCAACGTTGCTGATTTTGTCTTCGTAAACCAGTATATAAGGCTTTTCCAGCTCACAACTCATTTCGTCTGCGTTTGTTACGAAATGCGGCGAGAGGTAACCGCGGTCAAACTGCATACCCTCAACGTATTCGACCACAGTATCGAGGCTTTTGCCCTCTTCGACTGTGATTACGCCGTCTTTGCCGACCTTTTGGAATGCCTCAGCAATGATTTTTCCGATTACGGTATCGTTGTTGGCTGATATTGAGGCGATATTGATTATGTCGGTTTGCTTGCTGATATCGATGGGTTTTGCCATTGCGACAATTTTTTCGGTCGCTGCTTTGGCCGCCTGCTGCATACCGCGGGCAATGGCCATTGGGTCTGCGCCGGCGGTGATATTGCGGTAGGCCTCCTTAAACAATGCTTCTGTCAGGACGGTGGCGGTGGTAGTACCGTCGCCGGCGACCTTTGAGGTCTTGCTGGCCGCTTCCTTGACCAATTTTGCGCCGAGATTTTCGTTTTTGTCGGCCAGGTCGATTTCTTCGGCGACGGTAACGCCGTCTTTTGTAACTGTGGGGCCGCCCCAGCTTTTGTCGATGACGGCGTTTCTGCCTCGCGGGCCGAGAGTGGCTTTGACGGCGGCGGCGAGCTTTTCGACGCCTGCCAGCAGTTTGGCCCTTGCATCGGCTTCAAATACTAATTCTTTGGCTGCCATAGTTTCGTATCTCCTTATCTATAAAAGGTTTAGTCGCTAATCCATAAGTCCTCAAGAATTCAGCAATGCTGATTTATAACAGATGTGCAAAATAAATGCCAGCTTTTAACCGGCAGGGAAGTTATTTTGCCGGGGCAAGTGTAAGTGATTGTCTTTACGATAGTTAAAAAAATAATTGAATCACAAACTTAAATGATTTCGACAGGTTTAAAATAGGTAATTTTGGCATATTAAGACAGTCTGATACGCCAAGATGACAGGTTTTTTGAATAGGCGTGATGCCTGCGGCACATAAATTTTGGTAAGATGGGTAAAATTTAACGATTGTAGGGGCGGGAAAAAGTGTGAAAAAGTGAGAAAAAATGCAAAATTTGCGCGCAATTCAGGGGCTGTTTTGCGAAATTTTGCGAAAAAAAGGGCATTTTTAAGCATATTTTGGATACTCGATGCTGGATTCTCGATACTCGTAGAAAAAATAATTTAATCGCGGATGGCGAGGATTACACAGAAAAGAGGTTGCGGGAAGCGGAGAGCAAATGGCGAATAGACAAGCGGCAACGTAAAATAAGGACTTACGGCAAATCATACCACTAAGTGGTATGTATTTCTAGGGTAAAAACGCGGGTGTCGGTGTGGGGTTGCGGAGTGCGCAGAGCGGATAGCCCCTCGACAAGGCTCGGGACGGGCGGGTAGCGGGTAGGAACTTGTCGCTTGTGGCTCGTTGTAGGGGAATTGAATGATGCCTGCGGCACATAAATCCGCCCGCGGCGGATAAATATCGAATAATGAATATCGAATTTTGAATGCTGAAGTAAAAAGATGAAAAGGAGCGGGAGAGGAAAATTAGCCTTTGGCTAACAGGAAATTAACTTTTGGTTAATGAAAAATCAACTTTTGCCTAATTTTGCAAAAAATTCAAAAATTTTACAAAAATCCCAAAAAAAGATATTGACTTGCCCATACCCCCCCCCTGTATAATTTATCACTTAAACAGTGTCCCTATGTGAAGGGGAAGAAAAAAGGGTTGAAATTACGGGAGGTCTGTAAAGATGATTAAGAAGATATTTCTTATCTTATTATTATCAGCCGGTATGTCATTTGGCGAGATGACGAAAGAGCAGTCCACAGATGCGGAGGCACTGATTAAGCAGGTGAGGATGTACGTGAAGTGGTACCCCGGACTGGCGAAAAAAATCTGCGAGACAATCATCGCAAAATATCCCGGCAGCGATTACGCATTAGAGGCGCAGAGGAGGCTGGCGAACTCGTATCTCTGGGCGAGGAGCAGCGGACAAATGCAGACAGAGGTCAACAAGCTGACTGCGAATTATGCGGGCAAGGCGAGGCTGGCAGCGGAGATGTACCGGCTGGCGTGGGAGTGCGAGGAGTACGAGAGGGCATTGGGGCCGGGCGGGGACTACGAGGCATTAGGGGATGCCGGCGGCGAGGGCTACAAAAAGGCGATAGATATCTATCAGCAGATTGTGCAGAAATGCCCTGACAGCAACGAGGCAGGCAAGGCGAAGCTGGACGTGTCGCGGGTTACGGTGCTTGCTCTTATAAGGACGGGCAAAAGCAGCGAGGCGCCGGCGGCGATGGACAGTATGATTGCCAATTTTTCGGAGCATCCCGATTTGACAAGGGGACTTTACGATACGGCGGTGGAATATGAAAAGGCGGGGATGTACGAGCAGGCGAGGGAAATCTATCAGGGGATAATGAAGAGCTTTCCCGATACGAACGAGACGGACTACGCAATAAGCTCTCAGAAGCACCTGGTGTTTTTGTCGCTGGCGGCGGGCAAGGACAAGGAGGCAAAGGAGGGGCTTGACAAGATGGTGAAGGATTTTGCCGGACATCCGCGGCTGACGGAGGCGCTTTACGATACGGCAAAGGAATACGAGAAGCAGGGCAGATACGAGCAGGCGGGGGAGATTTACCGGCAGACGTCGCAGACATCGGCACATCCGTTCCGCAGCGACAAGGCAAAGGTCGATATAGCAAAGGTGAAGATAATGGGTCTTGCTGCGGCTGGAGACGACAGTAATGCACTACCGGCGGTGGATAAAATGATTGTTGATTTTAACTCGCATCCTTATCTTGCAGCGGCGGTATCGCAGATAGCAAAACTATATTCCGACAAGGGTCGTCAGTTAGAAAAGGGCGGCTCAGCCGATGCTGCCAAAAATTCTTTTCAGAAGGCAGCAACAATATATGAGGTAGTAACAAACCGGCTGGGGGATTCGATTGCTTATTCGCAGAAAACGGGCAGGATACGGGAATATGAGACGGGGACGCCGAAGGCATATTTTGCGCTTGGTTATTGCTATCGTAAGTTCGGCGAACACGAGAAGTCGATTCAGTGCTATAAGGCTCTGATGGAAAAGTATCCTGAATTTCTTATGACCCGATATGCGTTCCCTATGGTGGAGCAAAATTTCCTGGATATGAGCAAGGCGGGGATGATGTCGGCTGATGCAGCGGAGGAAAATGTTCGGGCGGTGTATGAGGATTTCCTGAAGAAGTATCCGGAGAGTACAACGACGGATTATATCGGGATTTGGATGGCGCGGAATGAGGTCGGGGACTGATGATAAGCCACAGAGGTAAGAGTGAGAAATTGTCGATTGCCGATTGTCGAATGTCGATTATATGATTGAGAAGG
>Ga0315282_10002714_pt1 | contig 32227 bp, 33 predicted proteins | sample YL17G07_20_MG_FD_203693 | JGI IMG/M metagenome (GOLD analysis project Ga0315282, IMG submission 203693) | Sediment microbial communities from Yellowstone Lake, YNP, Wyoming, USA - YL17G07_20 | ecosystem: Environmental > Aquatic > Freshwater > Lake > Sediment | place: USA: Wyoming | collected...
TAATCGGAAAGGCACTGATAAGACTTGGATCAACGTTTCAACTGAGAACAGCCAAGCAACTCGATGAAGAAACGATATCGGAAGCACTTGCGACCGGTCCCGACGTCATAATCTTCTCTGAGATCGGAAGCGGCTACCTTGAAGTCATAAGGAAAAGCTTGAAAACACAGAAATGTTTGGTTCTCGATCATCATAAACCTCTGGGGCAAGCTCCACCCAACATAGTCCACATCAATCCACATGAATATGGTATAGACGGCGCGCGAGATGTCGGTGGTTCAGGCGTAGTCTATCTTGTGACCAAGTCGATTCAGGACGCGAATGTGGATCTTTCACCGCTGGCTGTTGTTGGAGCACTTGGTGACATGCAGGACAAGAACGAGAAACGGACACTCCGCGGATTGAATGAGCTGATAGTTGATGACGCTGTAAAGAATGAGTTGATGCGAACAGATACTGATCTGATCCTCTATGGAAGAGAGACACGACCAATCCACAAGGCACTAGCTTTCACTACAAACCCGTTTCTACCGGGGCTATCGGGTGAAGAAGACAAATGCCTTGCACTCTTACGTTCCGCTGAGATTCCCATAGAAACTGAAGGCAGATCGAGGACGATTGCAGACCTTTCTCTGGAAGAGAAACAGAATCTATTAACAAAGATAATTCAGCATATAACCTCGCTCCACTTCCCGGGAAATGTAGCATTGAACCTTATCGGAACCAGTTATACACTACTGCGTGAACAGAGCGGGACTCAGCTTAGAGATGCCAGAGAGTTCGCGTCTCTCCTTAATGCGTGTGGGCGGATGCGAAAGCCAGGAATAGCAGTTTCAATCTGCCTCGGAGAGAGAGGCTCGATTCTAGATGATGTACAACAACTCGTGGCTGAGTATCGGCAGACTTTGGCGAAGTATGTTGAGTGGCTGTCCCAGGCGCATGATAAAATAGTTGAACTGAAGACGACATATGTGGTTCATGGTGAAGGGATAGTGGATGAGAACATGACGGGGGCCATATCATCGATGGTTTCGTCAGCAGGGATCTTGGGAACCGATAAGGCCCTCCTAGTACTTGCAAGAACTGCAAGTGGTAAGATTAGAGTTTCAGCAAGAGCACCGAGAGCGCTCATAGAGAAGCATGTGAATTTAGATTTGGCAATGCGTGGAGCCGCTGAGAAATCTTCGGGGATAGGGGGCGGTCATGACGTAGCGGCTGGAGCCCAAATACCTGAAGAGATGCTTGAAGAATTTCTCAAGAATGTTGACGAAACAATTCTGAGTCAGATGAGTTCGATCAAGAGTTGAAAGCTGTTATAAGATTGGAGGCCGAAGAGGCGAAGAAGGCTAGATCATTGGTTCGTGCAACCGTTCCGGACAATATCTCTACACCAAGATATCTTCGCATAAAATCTCTCGTCCGTGGTAGGCTAGTGACGTTTAACATCGAAACCTCAAGATTGGACACTCTTGTCGCTACGATCGACGATCTACTCTCCTGCATTCAAGCAGCAGAGAAATCTATGGTTGCCGTCAAGAAATCGGGGTTATCTTGATGAGGACTAGGCGGTGGGAGGACCGATACGCGTTATTCCAGCATAGGGAACCAGTGCTTCAGGCACAACTATGGATCCATCCTTTGTCTGATAGTTCTCAATTATGGCAACGAGCGTTCTTCCAATCGCCATGGCCGTACTGTTCAGTGTGTGCGCGAACCTAGGCTTGTCGTTTGGATTCTTTCTGAATCTAACGTTGAGTCTCCTCGCTTGATAGTCAGTACAGTTGCTACACGAGACTATCTCCCTGTACTTACTCTGCCCAGGCAACCAAACTTCAAGATCGTACTTTTTGGCTGCTGTTACACCCAATTCTCCTGAGCAAATATTGACAATCCTGTAGTGCAGGTTGAGTCTCTGATAGATTCGTTCAACAGTCTGTATCATCTTTTCATGTTCGATCCAAGAATCTTCGGGTTTTGTAAACTTGAACATCTCTATCTTCTCGAACTGGTGAACCCTGAATATTCCCTTTGTATCCCTGCCATGTGCACCAGCCTCCGTTCTGAAACAAGTTGAGAAACCCGCATAGTAAAGTGGTAGAATCGATTCATCGAGGATTTCGTCCATGTGCATGGCGGCCAAGGGAACCTCAGAGGTCCCTACAAGACAAGCATCCTCACCTTTTATCCAGTAAATGTCTTCTTCTCCCAATGGAAGGAATCCTGCACCAAACATCGCTCTTTCTTTCACGAGAACAGGTGGAATAACAAGGGTGAATCCCTCGTTGCTTAAGATATCTAAAACCATGCGAACCAAAGCAAATTCGAGAGTAACCGCCTCATTCTTCAGATAATAGAACCTTGCCCCAGACACCTTTGCGGCTCTTTCAATATCTATGAGGTCTAACCGTAATCCAATATCTATGTGGTCGCTTGGTTCAAAATCAAACTTGGGTTTCTCATTCCAAGTTCTCACTAGAACATTGTCATTTTCATCTTTACCCATCGGCACGGATTCATGCATCAGGTTTGGCAACCTATACAGAATCCAATTAACCTTCTCCTCATTGGCTACCATCTGGGTTTCAAGTTTCTTGATCTTTCCAGGAATAGCTTTTGCTTCCGTAAGCTTAACAGATGTATCTTCGCCATGCCTCTGAAGTGCAGCTATCTCATCGGTTACAACGTTTCTAAGATGTCTCAGATTGTCAACTTCCATTATCAGCTCTCTTCTCTTAAGATCGTAATCGAGAATCTCGTCAACCCATCTTACCTTTTCCTGATCTCCCCTTTTCAAGAGGTCATTCTTCACAAGTTCCGGATTCTCTCTGACGATCTTAATATCAAGCATGTTCCGCAATTCTCCACTGAATCTAATCCGTAACGAGGGGAAATATGATGGTCTCTTAGAGTTTTATGCTCTTCAGTCGTCTTCTTCCTTATTTGCTTTAGTCTTAAACGCTGTCATACTGGACTGTGAAGGTCAGTAAGGCGAACCTTATAATCGTTAGATGCTGGTTAGAGTGGTTATGAGCGATTTTACTGGTTGGCTTCTCAGTTTCATGAGAACCGTTGGAAACCCGTACCTAGGAGTTTTCTTAATCAGCTTGGTTGGAAACCTAACAGTTTTCTTTCCTATCCCATATCTGCTGGCTATTTTCACGATAGCTATTGAGATGTCGAAGATAGATATCTTTTCACTCGCTTTGGTCGGAGCTCTTGGAGCTGCTATCGGAAAGTTCGTGAGTTATGGAATCGGGTTTGGAGGCAGACTCACCTTGGGAGATAAGTACAAACGAAGGTTTGATGCCCTGCGGATGGCGCTGGGGGGCAGTCCATTTGTTGCTGTTCTCGTCTTCGCTGCTACACCTCTGCCTGATGACTTAGTCTTCATTCCTCTAGGAATGATTCAATACAGCCCAGTTAAGACATTCATAGCTTGCGCAGCTGGAAAGTTCATTTTGACGTTGGCCATCGTGTGGTCTGCAAGATTCTCACGTCGAACCATAGCTTGGTTTATTGGTCCTGAGAACGCGATGTTTTGGGTCGCTTCGATAGTCTTTGTAGTTATTTTGACTGTGATAATGATAATGATTGATTGGGAGAAGATCATTACAAAGAGAACCTTGGAAAAACTCTGAAGGCTAGGTTTTCAACTCGAACCCAAGATTCTCTGGACGCATTAGACAAGTCGACCGTGCAAGCAACAGATATAAGAGACATGAACGTCTGTCTTGGCTACCGTTTAGCGGAAAATCGAATTTGAGAATTCGATCAAATCAGACGTGCTCAACCTGATGAAGACTAGAGAGTTGATGTGGGAGAGTTCAAATGTCAAAGGCAACTAAGAAAGTACGTGACAAATGGCGAGCGAAAGACTGGTATTCCATATACACTCCATCATATTTTGGTGAGCTGAACGTTACGAGCGTTCCAGCCTCAGACCCATCCAGCCTCTTGGGTAGAGTGATCATAAACACGTTATACGACGTTACTGGCGATTTTTCTCATCAGTCGACTAAGCTTCACTTTCTTGTAGTTAATGTGAAGGGCGATAGAGCTGATACGATAATGAAGGGGCATGAGTATTCAGCTGACTATCTTAGAAGTCTGGTTAGGAGGGGCAGTAGTAGAATGGACGGTATATTCAACGCCACTTCCAAAGATGGTTATACGACCAGAGTATCGGTGGTCGCTTTTGCTCGAGGAAGGGTCAAAGCCTCTCAAGAGCATATGATCAGAGATCATATGAGGAAAGTTGTAGAGGAGAAGGCTAAGAGCCTCACGTACGATCAGCTCTCACATGAGATGGTTCTTGGAAAGATTGGGTCAGATATCTATAACGTCGCCAAGAAGATAGTGCCTCTGAGACACGTCGGGGTTAGGAAATCAAAGCTGATGGTTATGCCTGCAGGCGTCATGGTCAAACCCGGTGAGAAAGAGGCGCCGAAACCGGAAGAACCGATTCCAGCAAAGTAGAATCCCACTTCAACAGACCCGTTTATTGCTAGGGGTCTCCCCTCGATCTCCTATTGGGAATTCTTGACGCTTATGGTATCAACCGGATACGGGTCCTTCGGCGCACTTTGATCTTAGAGTAGCGTGAGCTTCGGCAGCACTTTCACGCGTCCGTAAGGTTTGATATGTCAGAGCTTCCATTAAATCGTCTATATGCTTAACAAGATCCTTTGAGAGGTAAACTATGTCGAAGCTTTTTGGGACTTCTGGAGTTCGCGGGGTCATCAATGTTGAAGTGACTCCAAGACTCGTGTTCGAACTGGGTTTAGCTGTTTGCACATCGTTACAAGGCAAGAAAGTGGTCGTGGCACGTGATACCCGACGATCCGGCCAGATGCTTCTTTCAGCATTCGTCTCGGGAGTCATGGCGGGAGGTTCAGACGCCGCAAACATGGGAATCTTGCCTACACCTATTCTCGCTTATTTGACGCGTGCTCTAGGTTTTGAGGTTGGTGCAATGATTACTGCAAGCCACAATCCGCCAGAGTATAATGGGATAAAACTCTTTGATGGCAGCGGCATGGCATACGGAACAGTTCAGCAATCAGCAATTGAAAAGATTATCGAAACTAAACAGTCAAAACTCGCTGCTTGGAATCGTATAGGAACTGTGGAGGCAATTGATCCAGCGGATCGTTACATGGAAATGGTTTGCGAGGCGGTCCACCTTAGGAAGAAGTGGCGCCTCATAGTCGATCCTGGCTGCGGTGCAGCCTACTCCTTAGCACCTCGCCTATTGAGACTTCTCGGGTGCAACGTAACGACGATGAATGCTCAGCCTGACGGATTTTTTCCAGGAAGAACCCCTGAACCTTCCCCTGAGGCATTGAAACCGCTATCGCTCCTTGTCGAAACGAATCGGGCTGATCTCGGAATCGCCTACGATGGAGACGCAGACAGAGTTTCATTCGTGGATGAGCATGGGATCTTCATGCCATTCGACCGGTCTTTAGCCGCAATGGCTGGATACTTTCTGAAAGAGAATAAGGGTGGAGTCATCGTGACCCCTATTGACGCTTCGATGAGCATTGATGAGGTAGCTCTAAGAGAACATGGTGAAGTTGAACGAACTGCTGTGGGAGATGTAGAGGTTGCGCGAGCCATCAAAGAAAGAGGTGCTGTGTTCGGTGGGGAACCCTGCGGCGCTTGGATAATTCCAAAGTTTCACATGTGCCCGGACGGAATTCTATCGAGTATTATGTTCCTGAACGCCCTTGAAACAGAGAACCTGTCAGCTTCAAACTTCATATCAAGAGTTCCAGAGTATCCGATTATGAGAACTAAAGTAAACTGTCCATCGGCATCCAAAGCCTATGCGATGGCCAAGTTGAAGAACAGATTGCCTACGCGATTCCGAGAAGAGGTTCAGGTGTCGAATCTTGATGGGATTCGAATCTCTACGAAGGATTGGTGGCTGCTCGTCAGATCTAGTGGAACGGAGCCGATGATTAGGGTTACCGCAGAAGCCAAGGCTGAAAAGATGGTGAAGAACCTGTTAGAACTGGGTGTAGCTGAGGTTTTGAACATGATCAAGGAGGCTAGTCTTTGAAGGCTGTTGTTCTAGCTGCGGGTCAGGGAGTTAGACTTTGGCCTCTCACCGAGAACAGACCGAAACACATGATTCCTATCGGTGGAAGACCGATAATATCGCACATCATCGAATCGTTACGAAAGAATAGAGTTTCAGACGTTCTTGTCATAGTGGGATACAAGAAGGAAGCGATACAGAACTTCCTTGGAGATGGAGGACGGCTCGGCCTACACGTCGAGTACCTGATTCAACCACAGATAGCCGGAACAGCCGATGCGATAAGACTGGCCGAAGATTATGTTGGAAGCGAACCTTTCCTAATTGTGTACGGAGACCAGTTGATAACTGCAAGATCGGTGGAAAAGGTTCTGACTGTGCATGAAACGTATCGTAATGACAATGTAATGGCGTTGGTGCCTGTTGATAGACCTGAATACTATGGATTAGTCTCCGTTGAAGGTTCCAACGTAAAAGGCATTATCGAAAAACCCAGTGCAAGAGATGTCATAGGAAACTTGGTCAATGCGGGGTTGTACGTTTTGAAACCTGAAATTTTTTCAGCAATACGCGATACACGAAAGTCAAAGAGAGGCGAGCTTGAGGTAACAGATTCACTCCAATCCCTTATCCGACATGGGTCCGAAGTCAAAGCCGCACTGATTGATCGCGACTCTTGGGTTGATATCGGTCGACCATGGGATCTTCTTGAAGCGAACGAACGCGTCCTGAAACTCTGTGAACATAAGATAGATGGAGTCGTTGAAGAAGGCGCCAAAGTAACTCCCCCCGTTGTTATATCGGAAAATGCGAGCGTGAGAACTGGATCTGTAGTAATGGGGCCGCTCTTTGTTGGGGAAGGATCTGAACTTGGACCTAACTGTAGGATCCGACCTTACACTAGCATAGGAAAGGATGTTAGGATAGGGCCCTCGTGCGACATAAAGAACAGTATAATCATGGATGGTACCAAGGTGCCGCACCTAACCTACGTAGGTGACAGTGTCATCGGAGAAAGATGCAACTTTGGGGCAGGCACCAACGTGGCCAACCTGAGACTTGACGATGCAACTGTCAAGACTCCGATACGTGGCAGAATAGTTGATAGTGGAAGACGGAAGCTCGGCGTCATCCTAGGCGACGATGTTAAGACTGGAATCAATGCAAGTTTGATGCCTGGTGTGAAAGTTGGTTCTCGAAGCTGGATTGGACCTGGCGTTGCTATCGGGAAAGATGTGCCAGCAGATACAACGGTTCTTCTGAGGCAACAACTCATCCAGCAGTCAAAGAAGCGTAAGAAAAAGAGAAGAGTTTAGAGTAGCCTGGATATTCTTGGTGTTTGAACGATATTGGTTGAGATAGATAGGTGGGAATTCAAGCGCAGGTTTCCGAACCTGGCCGAAGAGATTGAGTCACGTAAAGGAACCTTTGACATTACGAATGTTAATGGCGTAAACATTGTTGAGAAAGCGGGTGAAGACTCCTTCGCGGGGCATACCCCAATCGCTATAGACTACCTTCGACGATGCGATAATGATGAGCAGGCCGAGGCGACTATCAACTACCTTGAAAAAAAGAGAGAAATCACAAGCGAATACGCAGGTCAACTCAGGAAAACTCTGAAGGAGCATGGTGTCAGAAGCTTCGGTCCAAAGAAGGAGGACGACTACTACCTTAGAAGAGCTGGATATGGTTAACCTCTCTTCTTCGCGCTAACTATTGAAAGGACATCTCCATCCTTAACCTTGTAATCTTCACCTACTCTCATCTTTGACCGTGCCTCAACAGCGTAGATGAATCCCTCGCCTAGATCTGAATGAATTATCGACGCGAATTCTCTTGCGGTCGTACCTTCGGGAACAAGGTAAGCATCTGGTAGAACACGTTCCATATGATCTGTAAGTTTCTCCGCATCTTCAACAGGGTAGACCGCTACCATCTTGAGAAGTTTGAGGTAAGCCGCGTTTATCGTGTCCTGAACTCCTGTAGACGACCATTTGGTCAGTATCTTTTCTCCAATGGTTTCGAGAGCATGCTTTTGTTCTTCTTTCAAATTATCAGGTTTCAAAATTCTGAAGCTAGTGGCTCCTGGTGTATAGTCAGTTAAGCCTTTCTCGCTTGATCTTCGAAGTGCAAGTTCAGCTTCGGCGCAGCATGGAACCACTTCATACCCAATTTTCTTCAGTCGTTCAACATTCGCTTCAGACGTGGGTAGATCGATTTTGTTGGCAGCGACAATCATAGGTTTTGACACTGATCTTACTTCGTGCAGGAAACGACGTAGATCGTCTTGCTTCCACTTTGATGGTTCATCTGCGTTCAGGCCTGACCTCTTAACGGCTTCTAGGAGATGGCTTCTCTTTATGGCGAGGCCGCTCAACCTCTTCTCCAACGAGGTTACAAGATCCTCTCCAGTAGATTCTATCTTTCGAGCAATCTTCTCCCAATCCTTGCTGACTATTTGAAGAAGCCACATGTCAATTTCTTCTTCCAGAAACTTCACGTCCTCAACTGGGTCATGTGTCCCAGGTGTGCAAAGTTTTCCATCACAATCTGTACCTCCAGATGCATCTAGCACATGGATAAGGGCATCAGCTGTGCGAATCTCATCTAGGAACTGATTTCCAAGTCCTTTTCCACACCATGCACCTGGGACAAGTCCAGCGACGTCAATCATTTCAACCGGTATCAGGCGGGTTCCGTTCACACATGCGGAGTTGGCTGGTTGATCTTTTACACCGAATTGTGTGCAAACACAGGGTTTTCTGACATATCCGACGCCGCGGTTCGGTTTTATTGTGGTAAACGGATAGTTTGCGATGGGTACGGACACTAGGGTTGCGGCCGAGAAGAAAGTGGATTTGCCCGTGTTCGGTTTTCCTACGACACCAACCATGTATCCCATTTAGAGTTCACAACAGGTAAGTCCTTCAGATCTTGGTAGATATTCCTATCGTCTGATAAGGATCATTCGACGTTTGAAAGCCGGGTGGGAAATACATGTTCTAGGCACAAAAGCTTATGAGAATGAGCCCTTGGAAAGCCTAGTTTAAGAATTCATAGAGCAGGGAAAAAGTGTTCAACGTAGCGATAACCACTTTTGCGCTTCGCAAGATTGAGGAACATACTAGTAAACCCTACGAGCAGATAGGGTTTCTCATAGGTGAATTGACTCAAGAAGGTTTACTGATAAGAAACGCATTCTGTGGAGAGGGAGACGCAAACGGTTCTTGTTCAATTATGTCTACAGTATCGTTGGCAAGAATAGCCGATGATATAGTCAACGGCAGAATAAATGGAAAGATTGTTGGCTGGTATCATTCCCACATCGGTGCAGGGGTATTCATGTCGGAGACTGATATTCAAACGCAACTGAGACTCCAGCAGTTCTCTCCTCATGTGGTTGCTCTTGTGATAGACAATGTGGCTAAGGAATTTGGAGTCTTCAGTTACGATCCTCATCAAGGTCTGGTCCAGATTCCAGAAGACTACATAAGGATCATCTGAGGCATCGCAGCGGCTTAACTTTTGATACCTGAGTCAGAAGACGCGTTAGATTTTCTAGATCTTTGCGGGCAGTGTGATACTTCTATCATTTCTCACGCTGGGATGGTTTGGATCGACCATGACGACCTCAAACCATTTGTGCTTTCCATCCTCCCAAGTCCAGTATGAGTTCAGCGGTAACATGTTCGGAAATTTTTTGGCAGCTCGGTCTTGAGCGATCTTCTTCAAACTCTTGCCGCGAGTGAATTTGGTTACACCAAGTGCTCTCTGTCTTCTTCCAGAAACAGGTCTGATCTTTCTTGCTCCACCCTTTCGCAATCTAACACGGACAACCGCAAACCCTTGCTTTGCCTTGTATCCAAAACGTCTTGCTCTATCGAGTCGCGTGGGAGCCTCTACCCTAACTATCGCAGGTTCCTTTCTCCAACGTTCAGCAACTCGCCTCATCATGTCTCTGACATACGACTTCCTCGGGTTCCTCCATGCCTTTGAGATGTACTTGTACGCAACCATTTCCAATTTCTCCCAATTATGTTTGAGATAACGTTGTTAGGTGAAGTTTCGATAGTGATGACTTGCCGGTCTTGATAAATCTTGCCTCAACACTTAACTCGAAGACATATAAGTTTGATTGGATTGACTGTCGTTCACTTGTTCCTATTTGGAGGTTGAGAAGCATTGGTGGATAACTCAGAACTTCTGAAGAAAGCCAATAAACCCGCTGAACTTGCAATGAAGTATCATCCCTTCTACCGAGGCAAGATAGAGGTTGTTCCCAAATGTCCGATAACGGGCTTCGAAGACTTTGCGGTCTGGTACACTCCAGGAGTAGCGGCGCCATGCAGGGCAATAGAGAAAGACAAAGAGCTCGTGTACCATTACACCAACAGATGGAACACAGTCGCCGTTGTAACAGATGGTACAAGAGTTCTCGGCTTGGGCGATATAGGCCCGGAAGCTGGATACCCAGTCATGGAAGGTAAGGCTCTTCTCTTCAAGTACCTAGGCGGAGTTGACGCTTTTCCCATATGCCTCGCCACTAAAGATCCTAAGGAGATTATTACAGTTGTAAAGTGGCTTCAACCGTCATTCGGTGGAATCAATCTCGAAGATATTGAGCAGCCCAAATGCTTTGAAATTCTGGACACACTGCGAGCGGAGGCTCAGATACCTGTCTGGCATGATGACCAACAGGGAACAGCCACGGTTATCTTGGCAGGGCTAATCAACGCCCTCAAGATAGTCGGCAAGAGAATGGATAATGTGAAGATAGCAGTCGTAGGGGCAGGTGCAGCTGGCTTGTCGACCGTGCGTCTACTAGTCTCAGCAGGTGTGTCTGCTGGAAACCTCGTAATAGTCGACAGTAAAGGTATACTCCATCGTGATCGAAGCGACCTTCAGCGGAAGGGTTCTGAAGAGAAATTGAAATGGTGTTTGAAGACTAACAAGGAGAACTTGGTTGGAGGCATGGGTCAAGCAATCTCCGGTGCAGACATCTGTATCTCCATGGCGAAACCTGGCCCAGGCGTTATCACGGAGGATATGATTAGAAAGATGGCTAGCGACTCGATAGTTTTCGCTTGCGCAAACCCAGTTCCAGAGATATGGCCTTGGGAGGCGAAGGAGGCTGGAGCTCGAATAGTTGCTACTGGTCGATCTGACTTTCCAAATCAGCTGAATAATTCTCTGGGATTTCCTGGAATATTTCGTGGAGTGTTGGATGTAGAGGCTAGAACAATTACTGATGAGATGTGTTTGGCAGCCGCTTATGAGCTGGCTAATCTTGCGGAGGAAAGAGGGCTAAGGGATGACCTAATAGTTCCGAATATGGACGACTGGGAGGTCTTTCCAAGAGAAGCCGCGGCTGTGGGGATGAAAGCGATCGACCAAGGTTTGACTCATGTAAAACTTGGAAAGAAAGAGTTGTATGACATTGCGTTTTCACACATAAAGAGAGCTAGAGATCAAGCAAATCTATCTCTCAAGAACGGATTGATTCAACCATTCCCGAAATGAGTCCTATGCACCACCCGTTGTGATATGTTGCATCTGCAAACATCGCAATGTTTGATAGTCAGGTTTCCTTGATGTTTCTTGGCTGGCGAGCCGGTGGGTAGCTTTCGAGCGTAAGCTTGAGGAAACTCCACCCACTTCGCGGAAGCGTGACCTGTGAGGGTCGGATGAGAATCCGAGCTTGGGCGCAGAAAAACGACCTTGGCCGGTATTCGGCTTTGATGCGGAAACGTTGAGCAAACCGGTTGAGGGTGAAATATGCCTAGCCACGTAGTGAAAGGGATAATAGGCGTCTATGAGATCCGCGCGAGACGCGGGTACCCCGATTAGATAGATGCTACCTAAAACAAAAGGTGGGTTACGGCCGGCACGTCAGCTACCTCTCAGGTCTTAGGGTTACATCCTGGAGTCTGTTCAGGTGTCTTCGATTCTAGATTGTGACATAATGAAGGGAATCGAGAAGATTTAAGTGACCCGAGACAGAAGGTTTGACGATTCAAATCGTGAAATTGAAAATCGCAAGAGTGATAGGAATAGGAGATTGCGGTAAATGACAGAATTAGAACGTTGCCCAAAATGCAATACTATCTTGGTTAAGCTTCCAATTTGGTATTACACTAGGTTCGGGGCTGTCGAACTCGTAGGTTGCCCACAATGTCTAAAGAAACTAGTGTCATAAGCAGATCGTATGAATAGAGTTAACAGAACATCCTGCATCGATCATATTTTTTTCTTTTCAGCTTTTTGTCATTTGTTCAATATTTCTATTAAGAACGTCTAGTGCATATTGAATGTCATCTTTCTCTATTCCACGATGAGTCACCATTCTTATCGTGGTCGGGCCGTAGTTACTTGCTTTGACACCGTCCTTCTCGATCTGAGAGATGAATTCAACTGAACTGGTTCCTAGCTGCTTCACGTCAATCAACACCATATTCGTTTGTACGCGTTCCATGTCGATCTTGACTTCCATCTTCACAAGTCCCTCTGCAAGTCTCTTGGCATTTTCATGATCGTCGCGGAGTCGATCGATCATGGTTTCAAGCGCAATCAAGCCTGGAGCCGCTATTATGCCTGCTTGGCGCATGGCTCCGCCTAACATCTGTCTGTATTTCCTTGCTTTCTCTATGAATTCTCGGCTTCCGGCCAGTATCGATCCTAGTGGGCAACTCAATCCTTTCGATAAACAGAATGTGACCGAGTCAACTTCACGTGTCAGATCTCTTACATCTGTTCCTAACGCAACGGCAGCGTTGAATATTCTAGCGCCGTCTACATGTACCTTCATGTCATATGACTTTGCTATTGAGGCAAGCTCCTTGGTCTGCTTGGCTGTAACGCAGGTTCCTCCCGCTCTATTGTGAGTATTCTCCAAACAGAGAAGTGTCGGCTTCGATTGGTGATATTCATGTTCGATCTGAGCAATTCTCTCTATATCCGCGGGATCGGGTACACCAAGTCTGCTCCTTACCGGATGGGGGATCACACCTGCGATGGCTGACATTCCCCCTGCCTCGTAGTAATAGGTGTGTGACTCTGCCTCTAAGATGACTTTGTCTCCAGGACGGGTTTGTGACATTATTGAAACAAGATTTGCCTGGGTCCCACTTATTACAAGAAGAGCTTCTTCCTTTCCAAGTCTAGAAGCCGCCTTCTCTTGGAGTTCGTTTACGGTTGGATCTTCGCGATACTGATCATCTCCCAAGCGAGCATTCATTATCGCCTTCATCATCTCGTCGGTTGGAAGTGTAACCGTATCACTTCTAAGATCAACGATTCTCATTTGTCACCATCATCCAATAGTTGAGCCACTAGCTGTTACGTGATACCTAAGAATCTGTCGTATACGCTTCTAATCCTCTCAGTTCTACATGGGAAAGTAGTCGTGTTCAATTCTATTGATCTCTTCGCTAGTTGTTGCCTTTTGATAGTCATCCAGGGGAGCCCTGTTCAATGTGTAAAATGTCGGTCCCCATTTGAATAGTGACAGGAGCTGCTTAGCCTTTTCTTTGAAACCCAACACAAAGAGGGAGGCTGCTAATGCTTCAAGAGAGCTAAGCCTTGAGATTTTCGCGTAGCTCGTTGGGTTTGCCGCTAGTAACAACGGTAACCGTCTATTTATCGCCGCAAAACCTCTAGCAAAGACTGTGTCAACCTTCTCCCATGAACAATCAATGGCGACTAAGCCAAACCGCTCGGCTTGATTCCTGTCCATATGAGTTAATACCTCTTGTGAGAAGGGATTCAAAACTAACGATGATCTCGGCAATCTCGATAAGCGATAAATTGGCGACGCCAGATGAAGCCTGACAAGTTTGGCTGAGGTACACTTCTTGGGATCGTCTTGCCTCATGATGTAAACAAACAGTCTTGGTGCGTCAGTCTTGGAAACATGTCCTCTCTGTGAGTCACTCAACTGGTCCAAGTCATTCTTCGTAACATATCTGCTCCTTACAGTCTCTATCACGGCACCTTGCTTTCACAACTAGACAATTCTGAAGTCCTTGTGGATCATCGGTTTCTCAAAGACCTCGGGGATATGTGCGATCAGGTCAGAGGCAACCATATGGAATCCTTTTTCGTGACGGACAATGTCTCCTGCGGCTCCGTTGACGAAAGCTCCGGACGTGGATGCTTCCAGAGGATCGAATCCCTGTGAGATGAGTGCTCCTACGATTCCTGCTAGTACATCTCCAGTTCCACCAACGGTCATACCTGGGTTTCCAGTGAAGTTCAGTTTCACACGGTTTCCATCAGAGATTACATCAACCGCTCCTTTCAGTAGTATTGTGGCTCGTTTCTCAACTGCAGCTTTCTTTACGTCTTCGATCTTTTCCTTCAGTTCTGTTCGCGGTTTCTTCCCGGTTAGCTCCTCAAACTCGCCTGGGTGAGGCGTCAGCACAAGTGGTGTATCAAATCGGATCTTTGAGGCTCCATAGACGCTTATCGCGTCAGCGTCGATTAACGCAGGCTTCTTCAGCTCATGAATACGGTCGAACAGTTTTTCAAGAGCGTTGATGGTTTCTTTGTGGCTACCTAAACCTGGACCTATCACGATTGCTGAGGATCTTTCGAGGGCGCTCTTAATCTGAGGTAGGTTTAAGGGGTTCAAATGGTCGCCTGTGAGCTTCAGGGTTATCAAGTCGGGTGAGAATGAAGAGATTGCGTAAGCTATCTTCTCAGGGGCCGCTATAACGGCTAAGTCGACACCTGTTCGGAGAGCCGCGAGAGCAACATATGACGGTGCTCCTGCGTATGTCTCACTTCCTCCAACGACCAAGAGTCTTCCAAAGTCTCCTTTGTGGGAACTGGGCAGTCTCAGCTTCTTTGTGATCTCTACATCTCCGGGTCCCGCATACGACTCAGCTTCAGGAGGAATCCCTATGTCTACAATCTTAACCTCGCCTAGGTATTCCTTGACGTTTGCAAAACCAGCCTTCATTTTGTGGAATGTTATGGTTAGATCGGCTTTCACGACGTCTCCAAGAGTTTTTCCCGTGTCTGAGTCTAAGCCTGATGGGACGTCCACCGCCAAACGAAATCCCTTCGAATCGTTTACCGCTTTCACCGCTTGGAGGATCGGTGGACGAAGAGTTCCCCTCGCACCCGTACCCAGTATCGCGTCGAGTATGACGTTGCTTTCGCATGGTTCGACCAGAGAAGAGTCGGAGACGGTTTTCAACTCTATTGAGGAGGACATTGCCTTCAGTGTCTGCCAGTTCTGGATAACGATCTGTTCCTTGATGTCGATTTCGTGGCCTATTAGTTGAAAGAGAACGTGAAAGCCTTGACATGCTAGATGCCTCGCGGCAACCATTCCGTCTCCACCATTTCGTCCTGTTCCACCATAGACAGAGACACGAGCGCTAGGTGGAAATCTTGACGCAACTTCTTGAGAGACTGCCCCACCAGCATTCTCCATCAGTTGAAGAGTTGATACTCCCAAATACTCGGAGTTCAACTCAAGCGCACGCATCTCTCTTGAAGTAATAGCGGCCGTAGACATCTTCACTACCTCAAGTCACATTCGAGGTATAGTCCTCTTGAATCTTTCGCAGCAGTTCCAAGATAGCAGCCTGAGAAGCCTGTTGCGGAGAGACCGTGCTCTTTAATCCGTTGACTCGATAACAGTTACTCATCCATTCGTTGCTGCGTTTCTTAGGTCTGAAAACCTTTTTATCAGCGCAGAATCAATGATTGTTCTTCAGAGGGCTGACTAGATTGCCATCAGCTTTTGTTCTAATTAACGCCGAAATAGGCTCTGAAGACGAGGTTCTAAAATCGCTTAAAGGGCTTCCGAACGTGAAGGAAGCATACGTGGTTTATGGGGTTTATGACATCGTAGCCAGAGTCGAAGCAGAAACTATGGAAAAACTGAAGGACGTAGTCACATGGAAGGTTCGACGCCTTGAAAAGGTTCGGTCAACTCTAACAATGATAGTTATCGAGGGAGAATAAGCCTCTCTCCCATCTTTTTCAGGCATCGTTCTGCTGGTTTTTGTCTTCGACTAAAGAATATTCACTGCGAATGGACGAAGAATTGACGAGCACTCTACTCCACATAGGCTTGGACGATACCGACTCACCTAGAAGGGGTTGCACAACATATGTCGGAGCCCTACTGGTTGAGAAACTTGAGGCGCTGGGCTGTAAGTTCGTAGATTATCCCAATCTAATCAGGCTGAATCCAAATGTTCCTTGGAAGACTAGAGGGAACGGTGCAGTCTGTCTCAGAGTCTCTTGTGAGAACAGTTCTGTCAATAGAGTGAGAGAGACGGTTCTGCACACTGTCACCATGAATTCGGATCTGGAATATGCAAAGACGGATCCGGCGGTAGTATTTCTTGAGGGGCCTGTTCCAGAGGAGCTTACAAACTTTTCAAGGAAAGTTTTGGGAGACATTGTTACTGTCGAAGAAGCAAAGGTAGCGGCTGATGAATCTGGTGCTGACGTTTGTTTGATCAAAGGGGATAGGGGAATGATTGGCGCTCTTGCGGCGATAGGGGAGACTCTTCGAGGTGATTTCACTTATGAGATCATTGCGTATAGGACGCCTGTGAATAGGGGAACTCCGAGGAAGGTGCGTCGAGAATCCATTATGAGAATGGACGAGGAGACTGCTCCTTTAACGTTCAACAATTATGATCCGAGAAAGGGGCGTATCTTGATCACACCACGTGGTCCTGACCCGATCCTGTATGGAGTAAGAGGCGAGACGCCTGAGATCGTGGTTAAGGCTCATGGCATCATCGTCTCAGATGAGGAGATAGAGAGATGGGTAGTCTTTCGATGCAACCACGGCACCGACGCTCATCTGAAGAGAGTGGGCCATACGTCTGATGTGAGACCTCATAGACCCATTATCGTATCCGGAGCGGTATCATCCATTCCAAAAACGATTCCAGGGGGACATGTGATATTTACATTAACAGATCAGACTGGTTTCGTGGATTGTGCTGGATACGAGCCTACAGGAGACTTTAGAGAAGCTGTAAGACGATTGATTCCAGGTGATGTGATTGAAGCGTTCGGAGGTGTAAGAGAAGCCTCATCCAAGAATCCTATTACAATAAATCTTGAGAAAATCAGGATTCTAAAGTTGGCTGACAAGACTAGGTATCTGAATCCACTCTGCAATGTTTGTGGAAAGAGGACAGAATCGTCAGGAAGAAACCAGGGTTTCAGATGCCCAAAATGCTCTAGAACCTTCCCTCTAGACGCTAGGATTCCAAAGTTTGAACAACGCGATCTAGAAGAGCGATTGTATATTCCGCCGCCTCGAGCGCATCGGCATCTAACCAAACCATATTCAAGGTATGGGCGCGAGAAGAATACTGAACCCGAGCCGCCATCTATGCCGTGGCACTTTCCCTGACTTTAGATCACACCGGCGCATCAACCCTTGTAAGATGAAGCGCCTTAACTAGAAAATCATGAACACGTTTGCCAGCTTCATTGTCAGGAAGGAAAGATGCCGCAGAGCCTAATAGTCCAATTCCTTTTAGGCCATGGTATTCTGAGAGACCAACCAGAAGCCCAATCGAGCCCGGCAGTCTTCCAGCCTCGTATGAATGTGCTCCCAACTTTTCAAAATCTATTACTAGTTTCGGGTCTGTAGCTGAAACATGAATTATGTCTAACTTCTCGCTCATCGTCGCAACACCATCAACTGCGATCAACATACTTGAATGAAGCTCAAGTGCAAACCTTACGATATCGTCTAGAACGTCATAGTAACTCTTTGGGTCTTCTGAAAGTATTGGAGTATTCGACATTACTATCACCACATTCGGATCAACGGATTTGCTTGCGAAAAATTCAAGCCTCGGAAGGTGGCAGACTCCATCATCCTGGATAACGATGTGGTCGGGGAAGTTCTTGCTGTAATAATTCCCAAACTTCTTTCCATCAGAGAATTTCAATAGAAGATCTAGAGCTATCAGCCCAACATTTCCAACTCCCGGAAAGCCGACTGCAAAAATGGGTGTCTTAACGTCCGGCGCTGACTCTACAACAACCCTCTCCAACATGATGCCCCGGCAAAGAAGACATGCAGTGGTTGCATAAAGACATTCATCTCTGCAACTTTCGCGAAAACTATCTTAAAAGAAGGGATACTCGGCAAGAATCAACTATTCTTAAGTTATTGTCAGTTTGTCGGCCTCGCCTTTCTCAAATAGCAGGTAATGATTGACAGCGGTTGGGCTTCCTGCAACTACATAGCTATGGAGACGCCATCCGTTTTCTTGCCGTTCCATGATTGTCCTACCAATATTCTTGTGATGATCGACTTCTACACATTCCCATTGTTTCAACCATAATCACCTTGACGAATATGGAGAGAAACCCATTCATTTATCCTTTGAAACATTGAACATCAGCTCCGAGAGGCTGAGGGTTGAGCTAAGAAACAACCCTGGGCTAGAATCGGTCAAGAAACGTAAGAGCCCTCAGCGAAGGGCAGTTTAAATAGATCAACAGGAAAAATCGGGGTACATTTTGATGCTGTGAAAGCTGATGGTTGAAGTGCGCCCTGACGACCGTATTGGATTGTCGGGATTCAAAGACAATGATGCTGATGTTCACGGGCTTGAGTTCGCGAAGGCCAGAATCCAAGACTACTATGAATACCATATTGAAACTATGTACAAGGAACATCAAGCTCTGGAGACGGAACGGAATCATGAGATAAGAAAAATCACTGAGAAAGTGGATCTTCTGAGAACGCGTCGAGACGAGATCCCAGAGGATTTGAAAGAAAACATATTGGAACTGGCTTCAATGATCAGAAGCGGATGTGAAATTTACTTAAAGGATTTGGAGGTTCTGAAAAGAAGGACGAAAATGGCAGAATTCGATGAGGAGATCAGCAGGGTAACAGAAATACTCGAGAGCGATGTAGTCAGTCAGGCGAAAGGTGGTCTATATGACAAGTACTATTCAGGCGAGTATTGCGATTATTGTGGTAGACTGATACCTGTAAGAGGTAAAGTCTGCAACAAATGCGTGCGTGTATTGGAGCGTCGAACTTCGCTTAGATAGATGTGTCGACTCCGTAGATTATGTGGAAATGCAGGTTCATCGTTTTCTCGCAGAGGCAGCATCGCATCATTTGCCGCCACGTTCTACGATCCCACTGCACAGCCATTATAGAAAAAGTAACTGTGAAAAAACTGGACAACCTTTTTAAGAAGCTCGCGGAAGTTCAGGTGTTAGCGGGGAAAATACCGTAGCGAGAGCATATGTTGCTCCTGCACGGGTGGGGTAGCCAGGTTTAAGGGGCTTTTTGCCCGAACAACCCGCAGGGCTCATATGAACGTGAGTCTGGGCGACCCTGAGATAGGCTCGTCTCAGAGCCCTCAAACGGATGTTCGAATCATCCCCCCGCTACCAAAGTTTTTGCTCATATCTTTTCTTGGCTACGAACATCTTAGGTTCAGACAGAAACCTCTTGTGCAAAGCCTCCAATCATAATGATGAGAGGATTCTGACTAGTCGGAAATGAACAAGTGGCTTTATAGTAGCGAAAGGGCACATACGAATTCATAAGGAACAAATGGTTGAGCTTTACGCGGCTTCACCAAAGGACAGACACAGAACTATTGTGGCCTAACGGTCGGAATGTTACCGTATCCCTGTATCGATTCGAATGTCAAGTCTTACTGTTTTCCCAGTTTCGATTGTTATCTCTCTGGGAACATCGGCGCTTGAGTCTATACCGATCCTGTTTATGTCGGCAACGTATCTGCCAGGACTTAAAGCAATCTTGTAGTTACCTATCTTATCTAAGGATACTATTGCTACTATCGATGATCTATCTGACGTGTAGACGATGATCTTTCTCGCCTCGTAAGCTTGGGCTATCTGATCCTGTGTAAGATTGCAGGGTTCTACGGGACATAATGGTCCTATCTCAACTTTGCCTTCCAGAAAACCAACATTTTGCAGGATATTGTCCGCTTGAAGTTCAAACGTGTCTCTTACGCCATTCACCTCCACGGTGTAGATTCCTTTTTTCAATCCAACAACGTCAAGAGCAATGACTCTCTCGAATGGTGTAATCACCTGTGCGCATACGGCGTCGGAAGCCCGACGAGTAATGATGGTAACAATGAAGATAGAGCCTTCCCGTGTCGTCGTAACCTTGCCAATTTCTGTACAACTGTCTGGAAATTCCCCATGCACAACTACATTCACTTGAACAGGAAAGGACTCGAGAACAACGATTTGAATATCATTGACTTTTGCAGGGCCTTCAATTACGGTTCTATGATCACGCGCTGCCCTGTACCATATGCCGACAGAGAATACTGCAGCTACGACGATGATGATTGCTGAAACCGCGATCAACTTTCTCTTAAGCATCTTGCATCAAACCTTTGATGTCACATGTCGCCGATAAGATACTAAACTATAGAACACTTTGCCCAAACAGGAGAACACCAATGAATGATGGGATAGTAGGGCTAATTCTTGTGCGTATCTCTTGGTACGCGCACAAATTTGGCCTCCATTGAACCATACAACTGCGCAGATCGTTTTCGGCATCTTTTGTGACTTAGCAAAGTTTATCCAGTTTTGATTTGCACTTTCTGTTAGGTGAGAAAGTGGCTAAAACTAAGAAATTGGAAGTTAAGAGTCTAAACTCTCCAGATGAGGTAAGAACATTCGGAAAGGGAAAGCTGGAACTTGTGAAGATTGGTGGAGCGACAATCGGACGCGCTGTTCTAGAGCCTGGATGGAAATGGTCTGAACACGTGAAGCCAATAGCGAAGACCAAGAGTTGCAAGGCGCCACATTTCCAGTATCACGTGTCAGGAACGTTGCATGTGGTAATGGATGATGGTACAGAGAAAGACATCAAAGCCGGTGAAATATCAGTAATTCCGCCAGGACACGATGGATGGGTTGTTGGAGACGAACCTGCGGTCGTAATTGATTTCCAAGGGATGGCAGAATACGCTAAGCAGCCAAGAGGAAGAAAATAACCTTCTCCAGTGTGTATGATCTACACTGAACCAGAAAGTAATGCTCTGGGTGAAAATAGATTACGGTGAAAGTTACGGATGATGGATTGTTCCCAGTATCCCGGGAGAAAGTCTGGCAGCTAATTCAGGCGCATCAAACTGATGTCTACAACATACACCCCATGATTAAGTCTGTTAAGCCATTGAACAAAGAAGGTGACACCGTCGAGCAAGAATGGGATACGAACGGTCAGAGAGTCAAGGTCGTCGCCAAATTCACGCCTAACCCACCTGACACGCTAACCATTGAATTCTTAGAGGGACCTATGATCGGAAAGACGGTCAATCGTTACACTGAGGTTGCAGGTGGAACCAAGGTCGTCACAGAGTGTGATATGAGGTCCAAAGTCTTAGATGACAATCAACTCGAAATGACCGTTAGACAATTCCTTAACAATGGCTTCGATGACGACTTACGGCATCTTAGCAAGATGAAATGAGCGCCTTATGATGCGATTTCCCTCACCTATTTCTTTTTGACTCCTATGAAAACCATACATAGCACAGGAGATACAGAGATACACACCACTACCTTGGCTGAGGTACGGTTTCAAGCGGCCGCACCAGCCTATCCTACACACACAAAATACTATGGCCTAAACAGACAGTCCAATTTCTAGCGACTAGGCCAGGAGATAGCACATACAAGGGGGAATACCCCCACGTTACATGTCAGTTTCGGCGGTGCGAGTATCGGAAGTTTGAACGGGAAGTGCGCCTTGAGTACCTATGGGGCCTTCTTTCGAACGCACGGCGAGTTCCATCGCCGGATCTGCTCGATCCCTCTCTCATAACAGTGAATGCATCCGGGCCAGAGCTGAAGGGCAGTCGCTCTATCCGGTTGTCTGCCATCGATTGTATTGTTCGAAAGTCGACATTTTGCTCCGTGGATACTATAGTCACTGCGGTTCCTGCCTTGCCAGCTCGTCCGGTTCGACCAATCCTGTGGAAGTAAGTATACGGATTCTCAGGAACGTCATAATTGATAATGTGCGTAACTCCGTCAACATCTAAGCCTCTTCCCGCTAGGTCAGTGGCAACTAGTATACGGCTCCGACCACTTCGAAATGCTTTCATTGCTCTATCGCGTTGATTTTGGGTGAGGTCACCGTTCAGTGCTATGGCATCTTGATTTCTTCTCCTAAGTGATTGGTTAATCCAGAATGTGCTGCGTTTGGTTCGACAAAAAACTATGGCGCGTTGTACTTCTTTGTCCTCTAGAATTCTTAGGAGCGCATCAAGCTTTCTTTCATGGTCCACTTGGCAGTAGTATTGACTGATCTGCTTGACATTGAGATCCTCTGAGTCGATCAAGACTTCGCGAGGATTGTTCATATGTCTACGGGCAAGTTTCAGTACTTCCTTTGGCATCGTAGCGGAGAAGAACGCGATTTGACGTTTTCTTCCAGTCCTAGTTAGAATATGCTCAACGTCATCAATGAAACCCATGTCCAGCATCCTGTCAGCCTCATCCAGAACAACACACTGGACTTTTTCAAGGTGAAGCGATCCACGTTCTAGATGGTCAATGATCCGTCCCGGTGTTCCAACTATGATCTGCGGGCAATCTTCCAAGGCGTCAATTTGGGCATTAACTGATTGGCCACCATAGATTGCCAAAGCGTGCTTGCGAGTGAATCTGCCATACGAGTTGATGTCGCTTGTCACTTGCACTGCAAGCTCGCGTGTCGGAACGAGCACCAGCGCCTGAATATTCAGGTTCTTTTCGTCAACTATCTCCAGAAGCGGTAGGCCGAAGGCAGCGGTCTTTCCAGTTCCGGTATGTGCTTGACCAATGACATCGCTTCCGTGCCGCAGAAGCGGAATAATTGCCTCTTGGATCGGAAACTGTCTCTCGAATCCAAGCGTCTTGATAGCATCCAATATTTCTGAGCTCAAGCCCAGTCTTTCGAAAGTACTCAATAGATTCTTTCTCCCAATCATCCAGTAACGTCGCAGCTCTGAAATGAAGGCCGAAAACTGGATCCATCTTTGTCTCAGTCTTTAACCCCTTGTGGGGACGAGACTTCGGTTGTTTCCTCGCTTCCGCGACTTCGGTCAGTTGCAACAAGAAGAAGAACATGCGGGCAATCGTCGGTAATGACTCGCGACTCTCGTTCTCGACAACTAACTTTGCGTATCCTTGTCGTGGTTCTATATAAGCATAGAAAGACCTGAACAGAATGATCGTGAGCTAGATGAAAAGTGTGTGTGCGCACCAGCCTATCCACACACACAACCAGATGTCTAACCGTGAGATGACGGCAATACCTAATTAAGTCCGTCCTTGCGCTGTTTCTTTTCCAGAATCGGCGGGGTTCGGCGAGATACTTGATTGAGTTACGGAACGTCAGAAACATTGCAATCTTCATCTTCGCAGATGTTGAGGAGCTGGATTTCGTGGGCGTCTACGAGGTGCTCTGCAAGAGCAGAGGAATGAGAGAGGAAGGCGTCCTAGCGTTTGATAGCTCCTTGAATGTTGAGATCATTGCCGAGGAATCACCAGTTCTCTGCAGAAATGGACTGAAGGTTGTGCCCCATAAGGTGACGTCGAATTTCAATTCATATGATGCCCTGATAATTCCTGGTGGCAGAGGCATCATACCTCTCATGAGGGATGCGAGATTGCTGGAAAAGATACGTCAATTTGCAAGCGATCGTGTTATCTGCTCGGTGTGCACGGGATCTCTACTTCTTGGAGCGGCAGGTGTACTCGGGAAGAAAGCGCTGACTCACCACGAACACGTGGGGGAGCTTAAGGCGTACGCCGAAGCTGCCACAGGAAGGGTACATGTGGATCATAATGTGATTACAAGCGCTGGCATATCTTCCTCGATCGACCTTGGCCTTAAACTGCTAGAAATGATTTACGATGAGAAGACGGCCCGGAAGGTCGCGGACAGACTAGAGTTCCCACCTCACTAAAACCCCTAGGTAAGCCTTGTCCGATCATGAGTTGTGTGTTTATACCTTGGTGCGACAACTCAATTCTTTGGATACAAATGAAATTCTGGTTCACCTATACAGGAATTAGGGTAAGGGATCTGAATCGTTCAGAAAGGTTCTATGTGGACATCTTGGGTATGAAAAAGATTAGTCGTGGTAAGATGCCCCATGGTGGACGATACGTACACCTCAAGAGTCCTGGTTCACCACAGAGACTGGAACTCAACTGGTACCCGAAAGGCAGCAGGTTCTACAAGAAGTATGCCAGAGGAGAAGAACTTGATCACCTAGCTTTTTCTGTGAGAGATGTGAAGCATGCTTACGAAGAGCTTGTGAAGAAAGGGGCTCACGTTGCCGTCAAACCCTCTGAAGCTAAGGGAACTGAGGTCTACATCAAAGATCCGGACGGCATCTGGATTGAACTCTTGGATTAGTTCAAGGAACTTTTCTGTTTGCGTCCGCTGGTAAGCCAATCAATAGTCCAAATCTGAGCGGCCGCACCAAGGGATACACACAGGACTGTCGACGAAACCAAAACGAACGACGACGATTGTTACGCTCCAGTGTCAGCTCAAAGAGAACACTTTAATTCTTAGTGTGTGTCAACGTGACAACAGTATACAGTGGATTCCTACTTCTAGGCAAGATCCGGTGTATAACTAGCTAGAAAGGGAAGTGAAGAATCGCATGGGTTATGAAAGACGTAGCTATGACGGCCCCAGAACAATGCACAAGGCTACCTGCGCTGACTGTAAGCAAGAATGTGAAGTTCCATTCCAGCCGACCGAGGGCAGACCAGTCTACTGCAGAGAATGCTACCAAAAGCATAGAAGATACTAGAAAGACCGATCCTTGGTTGTAAGGTAGCTTAGCCTCTCTTTTTTTGATATCCGTTATTATTCATGGCCGGCTTCAGTCATATTTGTTGATTGTGTGTATCTCTTGGTACGCACACACACATTTCCTCGGCCAAACGGTCCGGATTAAGGTGGCTGCACCATACTATACACACACAATTTCACAAAAATCATGGTACGTTTTCAGGCGGGTTGAACTTGACTTTTCATGGCATAGCTATTAGGCTTTCAAAGGTTAAAGAGCAGGGTAGATCTCTTTCATACGATTTCATTGAAACGATTTCCAATAGAGAGGTCTCCCCGTGGGCGAGGCAGACACGGACAGGCGTCTTTTCCTGAGTTGGCTAATCAATGGTATTTGATCGGGGTTTCACAGAAATATGGTCGTGATACAGGTGAGTTTCTTGCATGTTTTCCAGACGCTTGGATACATGAAAAGTCGTCATGTGAAGACTTGCTGGTTCAGTGCCGTCAAAAAACGGAAAACGGTGCCTTCTTTCTCGTAACCCGAGACCGAAAAGTGATCGCGCAACTTAGCCTGACCGAGCCAGCGTTGAAACGCTTGGCAAACATCGATCTCAAAAGTTATCCATGGAATGAATCCACGGGAGATAATAGAAATGTGGAAAATGTAGGACCAGTCAATATGCAAATCAAAGATGTAGACATGAATACTAGAAGGGTAAACTTGGAAGGACGGGTTGTTGAGAAATCGGCAACAAGGAGAGTCTATTCTAGATTTAATGGTACTGCTCACAATCTATCGACTGCCATGATTTCCGACAAGACAGGATCGATTGGGCTGTCGCTTTGGAACGATCAAATAGACACTGTTGCACTTGGTGACACGGTTCAGATTGAGAATGGGCTAGTGAAGGTCTTCAGAGGACAATTAGGGGTAAGTGTCGGCAAGACAGGCAAGCTCAACGTTCACAAGTTAGTTTAGCTAAAGAGAATCTTGATCGATTTCCGTGAGAATCAAAATGTATGAAGATGAAGACGTACAAGATGAGGAAGAAGACGAAGAGCCCAGTGAAGAAGACTGGTAATGAGAACCGTACCTCTAAGGCCGTTCTCGGCTAATCAGTTACCGGCAATATGTGGGCTCAATCCGACAGCGCTGGAAAAGGCTCAATCTTAGGCGGCCGCACCATCCATGTAAAACGCTTTCTTGTCAGCGTGAATGTTTCAGCGGACTTCCTGACTGTTGCCTACAAGCTACTGTTTCCTAATCGTTCTAGCCTCTTAAGTTTTGATCGATAGAGTTCTGGATCCATGCTTCGATATGGTTCATTTCTCGTGAGCATGTGGTAGATTATGACGAGCATTTCTCGGGCTAAGGCTACCATCGCTTTGTTTCCTCCTCTTCTTCGGGCGATTCGTTGATAGAAGTTTTGGAACCGTTCATCGTTTCTGCATGCGTTATGTGTTGCTTGGATGAGGATCCATCGTAACGTTTTGTTGCCTTGTTTTGTGATTGTTCCATGTTTGACGCGACTGCCGGATTGGCGTGTGCTTGGTGCTAGTCCAGTCCAGCTTACGAGTTTGTTTGCTTCTGGGAATCGTGTTACGTCGCCGATTTCGTTGGCGATGACCATGGCAGCGTAATAGTCGATGCCTGGTAATGTCATGAGAAGTTTTACGTCGTCTTTGTTGACTGCTATGGAGGCAATTTCTAGGCTGATCTTCTGGATCTGGCTGTTCAATGCTTCTAGTAGTTCTAGGTTGGAGTTGAGAATCGTCTTCTCAGTGGATTGTAGTTGTAGGTTTCTCAGCCATTCCATTCCCTTGTTTCCGAAGAGATCTGTGTATTCGGGTTGGAGATCGTATTTGTCGAGTAGGTTGTGGATTCGGTTTTTGAGTTCTGTCCGTGTCTTTACAAGGCTGCTTCTATGTCTGAGTAATGCTCTTCTGTTTCTTGTTTCCTTGTCTGGGACGTAGCTTTCAGCCACGAGGTTCGCCCTCAATAGGTGAGCCAGTAGTTTAGCGTCTATTTTGTCGGTTTTGATTCGGGCTTCTGCTATTGCTCGGGTCTTGAGTGGATTTGAGAGTGAGACGTGGATGTCAGCTTTCTCTAGGGCTTCGTAGCTTTTGAGCCAGAAGTTGCCTGTGGATTCGAGGACGGCTTTGGCTTCTCCATAGGGTTTGATCTTGTCGATGAGATATGCAACTCCATCTCCAGTGTTCTTGAAAGGTACTTGCTCCAGAACTTTTCCTGTTTCATCCATTAGGGCTGATTGGCAGTGTTTCTTGTGGACGTCGATTCCAACGTAGATCATATTTTTCACCTCTTATTTTTGCTGGCTTGCATGCGGCAAACATCCATTCGCGCTTCAAAGCGCATTTCGCTTAGCCGCTATCAGGAGTAACCCAGTCAAAGGTCGACCTCTATGGGTCATGGTGCGGACGGGTCTAGCCAGCCAAAACATCCATCAGCCTGAACTCAGAAAGCGTTTTTCATAGCGTCAGATGATGCACACACACTTTCCTAACTCCTGACGACGACGAAACGAACGACGACGCATGTTGGGGGAGGAATCCCCCAAACCCCCTCTTTGTTATGGTACCAAGCTCGCTAACGCTCGCCAAGCCGTTAAAATTTACAATTTACAATGCAAATTTACTGAAAATTTATCGTGGCCCAGAGAGTAAATGCCTTCGCAAGCTTCATGCAGAAGTAAAACTACTATTGCTCCTCATGCCAAGATAAAAGGGTGTCTGTGTAAAATAAACGTGTCAAATAAACCTTACATGCTTCATTTCCACTAAACCTTGCGCGCAAGCAGTGTAGGAGGCGAATGTCATTGGTAAAGTTGGGCGAAATAACCCTGACTCTGGATAGAGACGTCAAGAAGGACGAGAAGGTTAGTCTCAGCCAGATTCTTTCCTTCAGTGACAGAGACAAGAAAGACTTGGTAGCTTCTGTAGAAGCGAAGAAAGGGAGCAAGATAAAGATCAGTGTCGACACTGTATGAGCTATGACAAGAAGCCATACAGAGAGACAATACGGTGTATTAGCTGAGAGCTGGAAGGACACGTCAGGATAATCCATTAGAGGCAAGGTTGATGACAACAAATAATGATGGTGAACAGCCGAAGACAGAGAAGGCGAAGGAACGATATGCTGACAAAGTTGGCACGATTGGAACTTTCCAGTGTATCAAATGTGGCACGAATAAGCCGATGGATCAATGCGTCGAAGTAGTCCAGCAATCACTACATCCAAGAGGCTACTGCAAAACGTGCAAGGGAGTGAAATAATGACCATCGTCTACAAGCTTCTTTCGAGAAACTGCGAAAGAGAAACCAATCTTCAGATTGCTGGAGACAAGAATGATTGAGCTTCAGAGTGCGATTTGTCCGATTCAAGTAGACATGGAAAAATATTGTCTGTTCCGGGAAGTCTCATCTCGGAATCCCTCATCTTTTTCCCAGAAACAATGTTGCCAATTACGCTTGATCCGAAACTTCTATTGACTTGAAAGTATTAATGTGATCACGTCTGATGATCTGATTGTCTTCCCAAGTTCCTTGCCTGTTTTCTAGAGAAATCATCGTACAATAGCATATCGGTCCAATGCCACCAGAAGACAGAAAATAATGGTGTCTTTCTCGTCACGCAAGGTCAAGAGTCTTGGTGAGACAGCATTGAAACGTCTGCCAGACGTTGATCTTGCAAGTTTTCCGTGGAATGAATGAAGTGAACCTGACCTTGATCTCAGGGAGGTGACTTGCTTGGGCAAGCCTAAGATGGTTAAGAAGCCTAAAAAGAAGAAGGAAAAAAAACGCTAGGAGGAGAACCATAATCCAAAGCCTCCCGGTAACAATTCAAGTATTGTATGTAGGCAAGGTGCCATAGCTACCGTCGGATCGTGGTGAGTAACCGCGTTTGTTCCTATCATCAACCTTTGAAGTATACAAAGACAGCTTATGAGATAGTGGCGTTCTGGCGATATATCCAACCTTGGAACCATGAAAGCTTGGCGAAGACGTTCGCAAGCATAGTGAACGTCGTCGCCACAGCTAATCTTAAACAACAGATAGACCTTAACTTCATCGTTCGAATGTTTCCAGGCGTCGAATATCGACCGGAACTGTTTCCCGGTCTTGTTTACAAGTTGAAGAAGCCCAAGACTGCGATACTCATTTTCAGTTCTGGAAAAATGGTGTGTACAGGAGCCAAGTCTGAACGACAAGCGAAGAAAGCTGTGATGAAGGTTGTGGACGACCTGAGAAGGAAAAAGATCGTGACCGTGGAGAAACCAGACATTCAGATACAGAACATAGTCGCCTCAGCAGGATTGGATGGAACTATAGATATAGAAAAAGCAGCATACTCGTTAAAGAGGACCATGTATGAGCCTGAACAGTTTCCAGGCTTGATCTACCGCATGGAAGAACCGAAAGTTGTGTTTCTTATCTTCAGAAGTGGAAAGCTTGTATGCGTAGGAGCAAAGAAAGAAGAAGAAATCCCTCGTGCCATATCCAAGCTTCAGGAAACTCTTATTGAGAAAGACCTCATCATATCTAGGGTAGATAGCCTAACCATGTAAGGGTTCTGAACCTCGTCCAATCCTGTTTAACGTTAGTGTTTATCCAACTAAGATGAAAAACATTAGATGATTAGCTGGGATGCTTACTTTTAGAAGCCAAACCTTCTCTAAGATCATCTCTTTCATGGAATAATTGAAGTCAATCGGTACAAAAGTATACAATAGTCGAATCTATCGTTCAAGACAAAAGCGCGTTCCGAATCTTGACCCCGATTATGTACCCTTCTGACAGCAAGTATGCTCGGATATGCGTTGAGCACCGAGGCTATGTGTAGCAAATACCCTTAAACGAGTCTCTAAACAAAACTGAGTCTGGTGAAAGACTATTGACTATTTTGAGCGATGAGATAATTGAGATGATGCGGAAGAGCCAGATAAAATATGTTGCTACAGCAAATAGATCTGGAATACCTAACGTAACTGCCATTGGAAGCCCGATGATCGATCCAACAGATAAGAGCCAGATCCTAATCGCCAACATTTCACTGAACAAGACTATAGAGAATCTTCAAGAGAACAAGAATGTTATGGCCCTGTTTCATACACCATTTACAACGGAAACTAGACCGCCCGACTTCAAAACATATCAAGTAAGCGGGGTAGTTGTAGACGAAATCAAATCAGGCCCGCAGTTTGTTAAGTTCAAGGAACTTCTGTCGAAACGAGGTACCAATCCAAAACTCATTGACATGCTAAAGAGCCTTCTTGTAATGAAGATAGAGAAAGTCTACTCAAGCATACCTGGGAACCCAAGCAAACAAATTCTGCCCTAAGCATCGGGTAAGCGGCTCAACTCTAAGCCTTTTCTCATAAGGAATCAGCAACTGGGTATTCCTGTCAATAGTCGATCCAGAGTTGAAAGCTCGCTGTCGGACATATTTCATATGTTCAAGATGTAGCTCGTGGCTCGTTTGGAACGGCCACGGATTCGCAGAGGTTGAAGGCGACTGTAACGTCGGTTTTGTTGGCGCTGATTGTTCCATCTTGGGGATCGTATTTTCTGTTCCATAAGTTTAGCAAGGCGTGCCTTCTGACGAGGCCGAGGAGCCGTGGCAATTCTCTTTACACGCGGGCGCCTAAAATTGTGTGGCATGATAGGAAACGCTCCACAATCTTATTTTCGTTGGGAGCAATAATGTTTTTGGTTCTTACATGTTCTTTCTAGGATTGGCTAGATGCCATAGCGTTTCTTATCTTAGGATGCTACTGCTATTTCGATCTCTCTCCGCTTGTCTCGCGGCATTCCATGCGTCTCAAGACCGTACTCCGCATTCTCCAAGACGGTCCGCCATGGGAAGAGTGCAAATGACTGGAAGACCATGCTAACCTTCTCCTCGGCCCCGATCACCGTCCTACCTTCAAACCTCACTTGGCCGGACGTAGGTCCCTCCAGCCCAGCCATAATCTTTAGAAGAGTTGATTTTCCGCATCCACTTCCTCGCCCTTGTCGACGCCAAATGTGATGTCGTGAAGCGCGGGGAACGCCTTCTCAGAGTTCAAGTAAGCCTTTGAAACGTTTAGAACCTCCATCTGACCATTCATTCTCTCCACCTCGCGATCCTATTCTCCAAAGTCTTGAAGACGAGTCGATCTATGGATATGGCTATCATGCCTACGCTGAGAATTCCTGCAAAAGCATATTCAACCGACCCGCCTGAGACAGATGACTCGATGAATGATCCTATACCCGTAACCCTTGCAATGATCTCAATCGCCAATATCACCTCCCACACAAAGTCGAAGGAAAGCCTCAACCCCGTCACTAGGTTGGGGAAGACTGAAGGCAGAATAACCTTAGAAGTCGTTGAGAACTTCCCAGTCTTGAAGACTGCGGCAACATGAAAATAGTCTCGTGGAATCCCTTTCGCCCCCTCCCTCACCGTGAAGTAGATGGGAAAGAAGGCGCAGATAGCCGCCATCGTTATCGCTGCCGTGTTTCCAGGACCGAACCACATAACCATCAGAGGCAGTAGAGCAAGGTCGGGAAGCGCGCCTACCAACATGATGATCGGCGTCAACATCATGTCAACCCTACTACGCAAACCAACGATCAGCGATAGAGGCAGAGCTAGAAACAGAGCCGCAAGTATACCCACAGAAAGATTGAAAAAACTTGTAAGCACCATTAGAGTGAAACTTGGAACCGTAAGGCACCTGCACAACGTAGCCAAGACCATCGTGAAAGCCGGCACCTTGTCAGGCGGAAGGATGCCAACCCTAGATACGAGCTCCCATACAAACAGGAATGCCATAAGAGGCGTTACCCATAACATTGATCCAAGTCTAGAAGACAGTCTATGCAAAATCTTCCACTCAAGAAACATCACACGGAGATTCTTAATGTACAATTGGAGTCCCCTTCTATTTGTTATACATCACCTACCGTATAATCCAGTTTGAAGACTTCCAATAACTCCCGACAGATTTGATGTACATAATTTCCACGTTTTTGTGTCGCACTTGATAGCGCATCATCTGACTCGTACGGTTAAGAAACTAGACCGTAGATGCAACGTTCTTTACAATTGGATGTCTACGCCTTTGAACGAAAATGAACCTGAGAAACAACGAAGGAAAACGATGGAAACACAAGACGAACGTTCATAAGAATCAGTTATGAAACCATACAATAACTGTAATGACCGTGAGAAATACTCATACGGATAGTACGTGTAGCTTCAAAAGCTTCGTGAAGATTGGAAACAGATGATGGGAATGGTGCTCACTCTACCACGCAGAAATCACAAAACTCGATTGCGATAGATGCGAATACAAAGAACC
>Ga0315282_10002715_pt1 | contig 32218 bp, 34 predicted proteins | sample YL17G07_20_MG_FD_203693 | JGI IMG/M metagenome (GOLD analysis project Ga0315282, IMG submission 203693) | Sediment microbial communities from Yellowstone Lake, YNP, Wyoming, USA - YL17G07_20 | ecosystem: Environmental > Aquatic > Freshwater > Lake > Sediment | place: USA: Wyoming | collected...
CCCTCGACCGAGGAGTCATAGTGTTACGCGGTCAACCGGCACCTGCGCAAAAGTAGTTTAAAACCTCAACGCCTATTTAATTTGCACACCTCTATATTTAAATAACAACTCAAGGATTTTGAGCCAAAGATCGTCGAAGCCATCGTCGCGTCCCATCTCGCGAGATCCACATCAGCGGGCGAGTTTGGGAAAAATGTTTTCTACTGGAGGAACAGGGAGGAGGTGGATGTAATCGTGGAATGCGACGGGCTGAAGGGGTTTGAGGTAAAATGGGGAGGCAAGATGGGGGGCAAACGGAGAATCTTGGGGAAAATGAAGCAGTTTATCACTCTTTCCAAGGGCACTTTCGAAGAGGAACCATTGGTGACCCCCGTGAGCGCCTTTCTGGCCTGCCTTGGAACGTGAGGGTCAATGAGCGAGGGTGAGTTCATGCGCGTCCTAAGGGCCCCGGACCTGTCTAGAAAAGCATACGATATCGGATAACAAAATAATCGGAATTTCTCTCATAACGTTACGTGACGTTATGCTAGGATAGGGGAGGTGCTCTACTACCTCGGGTACGTGGAGAAATGGGGCGTTGGAACCCTCATGGTTTGGGAGGAATGTATGAAAAATGGAAACGGCGAGCCCACTTTTGAGAGCAATGGCTCGTTTAAGGTGATCCTGAAATCGAAGTTCTTCCCATTTGAAGAGGGAACTGAAGAAAAAATCGTGAAACGGTTGAGGAGGAAGCCCATGACGAGAAGGGAGCTGGAGAAGCTACTCGGGATCAGGGAGAGCACGGCCAAGAAGTATTTGGGCATCCTCCAGGCCAAGGGCATAGTCAGAAAGATAGGAAGGGGGAAAAAGGTCAAGTATGCTCTCTCATTCTAGTTTCGTGGATGACCGACGGCATAGCTTCAGGATGTTCCGGACGCTGAGTAGGCAGAGGGTGAAATCGTGCGCATCCTAATGGCATCCGACCTCTTCCATCCGTACGTTCTTGGGGGCGGAGAAAGGCAAATGTACGAAGTTGCCAAGAGGCTTGCCAGAAGAGCAGGGAATGAAAGCAGTCGCCAGAAGTTAAGGGCCCTCACTGTAGCTCTCTCAACAATTGATAAAACGATTTTTTAAAGCGCCTGACGCTCTTCTCCTCAGTATACTCCCCTGACAGCCTCATGCACTTCTCGACCAGTCCTCTTTTGTCGGGAAGGGAATAGATCTCAGCAATCTTGTCCGCTATCGTCTTCGGGTCGTTCTCCTTCAGGACCAGCCTCTTCATGTCTCCTTCAAAGAGCTCCCTCTGCCCGACACCCTTTGTGATTATTGGTAACAGGCCCGCATACATCGCCTCCCAAACGCTAACTGGGCATGGGTCGAAGTCAGCAGGGTGGGCGTAGATTGAGCATTTTTGGAAGTATGGCCTGAGGCTGGGGACGCGTCCCTCGAGGTGGATGTTTGGCTTTCTGGTGCGAACTTTTTTGCAGCAGTCGCCAACGAGGAAGAGCTCGAAGTCAGGTAGGTAATCCATAGCTTTCACCAAGTTGCCGTAACCCTTCTCCCTCGCCTCATTCCCTATGAACAGTATCTTCCTTTCGAAGCCGCGCTTTCTTGGCCTGAATTCGTTCACTAGGAATGGCCTGACTACCTCGACCGGCCTGTCCACGTAGTTCTGAATATCGCGCTTTATCCTCTCGGAGACGGCAATAAACCCGTCCACGATGGGCAGATACCTCCAGTAGAACATTTTCCTGAGGATGCCCAGGCGCTCGCTCCAGAAGCTCGTGTCGGCGATGATGCACATTATTTTACAACCGGGGTTTTTCTTCTCGTATCGCCTGGCAAAAGGTGCGCAATACAGCGACTCTAAAAGCAGAAGGTCCGAGCCCTGAAGTTTGTTGAGGTCAAAAAACCCAACGCCCATCGGAGTCTCCACGACGCGGGCGCCGATCGACTTCGCCCACGAGAGGTGTGCGTAGTGAGGGCTTATGCCGCTCACGGGGTACAAAAACGTGACCCTCGTAACCATCACCGTGATTTCCTTGAGGGTATTAAATAAAAAGGGGTAAGATAAGTTGGGGCTCGAATGGATCCAAACGAACCGCATGTGTCAGTTATCGTAGTCAACTGGAACGGGAAACACTTCCTGAAACCATGTTTGGACTCGCTTTTTTGCCAGAGTTATGGCACATACGATGTTTTTCTGGTCGACAACGCCTCTTCAGATAGGTCGGTCGATTTCGTTCAAAAAAATTACACCGGCGAGATAAGTTCAGGAAAGTTGAAGATGATCTGCAACAACAAGAACTACGGGTTCGCCGAGGGAAACAACATCGGGATTCGCCGAGCTTTGGAAAACCGCCAAGTCAGGTTTATCGCCACACTGAACGCGGACACAATCGCCGACGCAAACTGGCTGGAAAAGCTTGTAGAGTCGACCAATCGCGACGAGAAAGTCGGCATGTGTCAGGGCAAAATCCTATTGATGGACGGGAGAAAAATCGATTCGACTGGGTTGCTGTTTTACCGGAGTTCAACGTGGCAGGATCGAGGGGAGAACGAGGAAGACGTTCACCAGTACGATTCGCAGCGAGAAATCTTCGGGGTCTGCGCAGCAGCTGCTGTGTACAGACGCGAGATGCTTGAGGACGTGGCGTTGGACGGCGAGTTCTTCGACAGCGATTTCTTCGGATACGTGGAGGACATCGACCTCTCGATAAGGGGGAGGCTCCGCGGTTGGAAGGCTATCTACGAGCCGGGCGCTGTCGTGTATCACCAGCGAGGCGGCACGACTGGTCCGCAAACCAAGTTTTTAATCTATCACACCGGAAAGAACAACCTTTTGCTGGTTTTTAAAGTGCTCCCAACGAGTTTCATAACCGAGAACCTCCCGTTGATCCTCCTCTCACAGGCGGGAGAGATCGCGGTGTATGCCCGCAGGGGCCGCTTGCACACCATCCTGAAGGCCAAATTGGACGCCATAAAAATGCTGGGGAAGATGCTGCTCAAACGGGGGAAGTTCTTCGAAAAGGGCGTCAAGCTCAACCTGAACGATGTTGTTGAAAAAGCCCTGCTGCCGCCTGTCAGCGCTGTGCCTTCATTACCCTGAGCGCTTTCGAAATCTCAAGCGGTTTTGCCTTCAGCAGCTTCGCGCATTTGGAGATGCCGAGCGAGGAGTCCTTCGGCCGCTTGGCTGACCAGGTCATCTCCTCCATTTTAGCTCGCTTGATGAGGTTGGGATTCTGGTCAAAAACTTTCGCGAACTCGACAGCGAAGTCGTACCTGCTGACCCGCGATGCGCCAGCGGTATGCAGCACCCCGGTGAGCCTCCTCTCCGAGATCTCCAGCACCATTTCTGCTAAGTTCGTGTTCAGGGTGGGAGAAACGTGCTGGTTCGTTACGACTTTGACCTGCTTCCCCGCGGATAGGTTATCCAGCAGCCATGTCGCGAAGTTCTTTTTTTCTCCACCCCAGCCGTAGATGGCGCTCGTTCTGGCGATGCACCACTCCTTCGAGCTTGCCTGGACATGACGCTCGCCCTCGAGCTTCGTGTATCCATAGTAGTTTATCGGGCGGGGCTCGTCGACCTCCCTGTAGCGGCCCTTCGCCCCGTCAAAGACGTAGTCTGTGGACACATACGTCAGATGCGCACCGATCTCGTCGGCTGCAAGCGCGATCTGTTTGGTGGCATCCGCATTCAGCTTCTTCGCCGCATCCCTGTTGGTCTCGCAGCCGTCCACATCCGTGTAGGCAGCGGTGTGAATTATGACATCGGGGCTCAGCTTGGTGATGGCAGGTCTGATGGATCGCAGGTCGAACAGGTCGAGCTCCACGGGGTCGCCGCTGCTCGGAGGTTGCCCTATGTAAGACGCGAAGACTTGGTGCCCGGAGTTCAGGGCCAGCTCCACCACCCGATGACCCAGCAGACCCGTTGACCCAGTGACAAAAATTTTCAATTTACCACCGCAGCTTCCAAGGCGCGTGGTGGAGCACTTTTTTCGTGGCAATCGACCTCCACCACCACTCATTTTTCGTGTACCACTCAATCGTTTGCTCCAGCGCAGTTCGGAAGTTATGGCGGGGCTTCCAGCCGAGTTTCTTGATTTTTGAGGAATCCAAGCTGTACCGGAAGTCATGGCCCGGCCTGTCCTTAACAAAAGTGATCAGGCTCTCGGGCTTGTCCATCAGCCCCAAAACCTTCCTCACGATTTCCCGGTTCTCAAACTCGTTTCCCGTCGAGATATTGTACACCTCGCCCGGCCTGCCCTTTTTGAGCAACAAATCGATGGCTTCGCAGTGGTCCAAAACATGGATCCAATCTCTGATGTTTTTTCCTGTGCCGTATATCGGGACTGGCAAATTCAACAGGGCCCTGATGACAGTTTTTGGTATGAATTTTTCTGGGTGTTGGTATGGGCCAAAGTTGTTCGTGCACCTCGTCACCAGTGCGTCGATGTCGTAGCTCTGACAGTACGCAAGAACCAGTATGTCGGCCGCGGCTTTCGACGCGGAATACGGGCTCGACGGATTGAGGGGGTCGCTCTCTTTAAATGATCCCTTCGGTATCTCTCCGTACACCTCGTCTGTGGAAATGTGGATAAATTTGATTTTCTTTCTTCTGCGGACGCACTCGAGCAAGTTGAAGGTGCCGAGCACATTGCTCTCGAAGAACGGCCGGGGGTTGGAAATGCTCCTGTCCACATGAGTCTCCGCGGCGAAATTCACCAGCGCGTCAACACCCCGCATCAGCTTTTGGGCGAGTTTGGCGTCCGCGATATCGCCCTTTACGAATTTGTGCCGTTTGTCGTTTTCCAAGCCCTTCAGGTTGTTTGGGTTCGATCCGATCGACATCTTGTCCAAGTTCACTACCTCGACATCCCTGCCGGTGGACAAAATGTGGTGCACGAAATTGCTGCCTATGAAGCCCGCCCCACCGGTAACGAGTAGTCTCATGGTTCACCCGTGTTTGAGCCCAGGTTTCAGCTTCCAGTCATAGGGTATTTTGTCCGTGTTCGGCGGCAACCGGTGCTCGTCCGGGGTTTCGTAGTTGTAGAGTGCGGTGGGCACGTTCACGACGATTGCCACTTCTCCGACCGCTTTGAATCCGTGCCAGACCTCTGGCGGGACCTTCACGAGGAGCGGGTTTTCCTCCCCCATGTCGAATTCGTTTATCTCTCCCCTTGTCTTAGAACCGTCCCTGCCGTCGTAGAGAACGAGCTTGGCCTGCCCCTTTACGCACGCCATATGGTCGGTCTGCTTTTTGTGCATGTGCCACGCCTTCACAACATCCTGGTAGGCGGCGGCGGCGTAAACTTGCCCGAATTTCTCGTACACATCCCAATCGCTTCTTAGTATCTCCATCAGCCAGCCCCTCTCGTCCGGAATTCGCTTCAGCTTCTTTGCAACGACTCCTTCGATCACGCTTCTCCCTCACAGCCTGATGTGCGATTTCTCCCCCACGATCAGCGTTCTCCTTTTGACCTTGCTCACCTTGCTCGAAGTTATTTTCGAATGCGGCCCTATTATGCTATCTGTGATTTTTTCATTGACGTCGATCAAGCAATGTTCCATTATTATCGAGTTCTCCGTCTCGCCCCGCTTTATTTCGGAGTTGTCGCCTACGCTCGTGTAAGGCCCGATGTCCGCGCCGCTGTCGATCACCGCGTTTTTCCCTATTATAGCTGGCCCCCTGATCTTCGCGCCCTTCTTTACGAGGGCGCCTTCCTCGATGCGCACTTTTCCCTGTATCGACTTTTTATACTCCACCTTGCCCCTTATTTCTGGCTTTATTTCATCGAGGACCAGCCGGTTGGCGTCGAGGATATCGTCATGCGTCCCGGTGTCCTTCCACCACCCATCGACGAATTTGTAGCCGACGCGGTGTTTTTCGAGCAAGAGCTGGATCGCCTCGGTTATCTCCAGCTCGTCCCTCCACGAGGGCTTGAGCTGTTTTATCATCTCGAAGACGATCGGCTCGAAAAAGTAAATCCCCGTTAGAGCGTAATTGCTCGGCGGCTCCTTCGGCTTCTCCACCAGCTGAACCAAGCGCTTCTTTTCATCGAATTTTGCGACGCCGAAACGCTCTGGATTTTTCACCCCACACAGGAGTATCATTCCGTCGAGGTCGGACTCTTTGAAGGCGTTGACGAATTTTTTGATGCCGCCCTTGAGGAGATTGTCGCCGAGGTACACGACGAACGGCTCGTTTCCAACGAATTCGCGGCACTCTGCTATTGCGTGGGCGATTCCTCTCGGTTTATCCTGATGTATGTACGTGATTTTCACACCGAAGCCGCTGCCGTCCCCGTAATGCGCTTTCACCTTTTCAGGGTAGATGTCGCCGACCACGATCGCGATGTCTGTAATTCCTGAATCCCGCAAATCCTCCAAAACGTACTGGGAAATCGGTTTATTTGCAACTGGGATCAGCTGTTTAGGCCCAGTGTGGGTTAAAGGCCTGAGCCTCGTACCATGACCACCGTGGAGTATTATACCCTTCAAACTCACCACACTGGTAAATGGTCATGATTGTTTTAAAACATTTTATCCAGTCTGCTACTTCAGCTATGTGTAAAAAGTCGACGCCATCCGGGATTTCTATCTGCCGATCTGCCTTTTCTTCCATTGCTGGACCTTCCTTTTCCCACCACCCCGATCCAGCAGCCTTCGCACTTCAATCGAAAGAACTTGCCAAGAATTATTCGGTCGAGCTTTGCCGGAAGGGTGAACAGTTACGAAAGAGTATTAGTGTGCTAAAAACCATTTTTATTGCAGGATGAGAAGATGACAAAAATACTCGTCACTGGAACCACGACCTACTCGGACAACCGGGGAGTTTCTGCGATGGCTGCGTGCACAGTAAAAATACTCAGAAAACATATCCCCAATGCAGAAATTGTGATCTGGCACAGCGAGGCGTGCAAAAGATCATCGCCGACAACATACGAACGTGATGTTCGACTTGTCAAAGAACGCAGCGCCTACGGATACTTTCTGAGGCAACCCCTCCGCCTATCTCTTTGTGCGCTGTGGGGAGGCCTGCGAAAGTGGGGCGATGCGAAGCTACTGATGGGTGAGAAGGTGTTGAGAGAATACAGGGACGCGGATTTGATAGTGAGCCTCAACTATGGCGATGCGTTCACCGATAATTACGGGAAGCTTGAGGCCCTCTCCATCTTTTCCCAAAATTGGCTGAATGGTTTATCTAACAAACCGGTTGTATTTTTCCCGCAGTCTATAGGGACTTTCGACACAGAGCTGACCAGAACCTTGGCGAGGGCCGTTCTTAACAGGTCGAAAGCGATAATGGCTAGAGAAAAAATCACCGAAAAATACTTGAAGGAAATCGGTGTCAACAGGCGCCTCATACACCTTGTCCCAGACACCGCGTTCATCCTAGACCCTTCAGATGACCGGAGGACGGAAGAAATACTGTCGAGCGAGGGGCTCCAGATAAATCTAAAAAATAAGGCTGAATCGATCGTCGGGATATCCGTGAATCCTGGGATAGCCCTTTTCTCCAGAGTTCCAGAGAAACGCGAGCTATATGTGGGCACGATGGTCAAACTGGTCGACTATCTGACGGATAAAATAGGCGCCACCGTTGTTTTTGTGCCAAACGTCACTGTTGTGGATGGACCGGATACAAGAACCCTCGGGAATACTATTCGAAATCTAGCAAAACACAAAGAGAAAGTAATTTCCATTAACGGCGATTACGCGGCAGAAGAGCTGAAAGGCGTAATCAAACAATGCGACCTCTTCATCGGGTCGCTAACGCACACCATGATCGCGGCGGCTTCGTTGAACATTCTCACCATAGCGATATCCTACAGCCACAAAACTCCGGGGGTGATGGAGCTCGTTGGGCTAGGGGATTACGTTATCGACTTCAAGGAGCTTAGCTTCGATGCGCTTGTTTCAAAAATAGAGAAAGCTTGGTCTAACAGAGAAAATATAAGGGAAATTTTAACACCTCGAATCGAGACGATAAAGAAAAAAGTGCTATCGAGCGGCGAACTGGTTAAGAACGTGCTTTTTTCCTGATCTACGGCACACCGAAGCGTTGGGTGTACCCGAGAAGGCGGATATACAAAATCATCGCCCTCCACAGATACCGTTTTGACGCCAAAGACATGCCGACGCGCGATATTGCAGTATCCAAGTACATGCGAAATGTGGGGTCGAGGAGACGCGTATCGTACTCTGGCAGGGTCTTGTTAAAAACCGCGCGCGCCCTCATATCACTCTTTCTGTACATTAAACTCCATATCCCCCCCTGAGAGGACAAAACTTTTTTCTTCTCCACCTCGCTTATGACGGCCACCTTTTTAGCCACCATGTCTTGCAAGAATTTTTCTCCGCGTTCATTTCTCGGGACAACTATTGAGGTGCCGATTTTATCCTTGCGTATTATCTCCGGGATCCAAGCGTCTGCAAAAGAGATGTCGGCAAACTCGCAAGTGGGGTCTATGCATAGCTTGCACCTTGTGATGTGAAAATACTGCCCGAAGCCGGTGTGGTAATACTTCTCAAACGGCACAAACAAACTTTTCCCATCTTTAAGTTCTATGCCAAATCCGCCTGGCCAGCCGGGCCCGCGATAAGATATTTTTTTGACGTTCTCTTTTTTTACCTTCAATTTTTTAAACATGAAATCGGTTGCAAAAAAAGTAGGCGTGCCGCTACAAAACATCCCCAAATGCAGCGCGATTTTTTCTTTCAATTTTTTGTTCATCATCTCGGCTTTTCTTATCCCGTGGATCTGACAAGAAAGCCCAACCACCGCGAATTTTCCATCCTCTTTTAAAATTTCTTTCAACGCGATGTTCGCTGGCACTGGGCAATATTTAGAACCCATCGCCTCGATTATTTCTTTCCTGCTTCTCGCGATAAACGGCTCTGGCTCTAGCGGGTTATTTTTCTTCATCCTAGTGACCAGCGCCCCATCAATCATTTTATTCTCCAACGCAAAGATGAGCGAAGCCGTAACCAGCCCGCCAGATGAAGAGTTATTTCTTATGTCGCGGTCGGTAGCGTACCCAACGTAACAATTGCTGAAATTCCCGATCAAAATATCCTCTGGCTCATTTCCGAATATCTCCAGATTTAGTCGTTTGAAATCGACTTCGCGACCCGGGCAGACCTCGTAACAAGCGCCGCAATCATTACATTTGTTTCTGTTTAACCTCGGGAGATAAAATCCCTTTTTTGTGTCTATCACTATTTCTATCGCTTTTTGGGGGCACATGGCAACGCAGGTGCCACACCCCATGCAGAGGTTGTTTTTTACCACTTCTTCGATATCCATTTTAACACCCCGGCTCACACCAATAGGTAACCCGCGCAAACACAAAAATACATAATATATGGGTCGTTTTTTAATGACCGCTAAGACGTTATTATGGTAAAGATTAAGGAGACCCCCTATGAAACACGTCAAGTGCGACTTGTGCGGCTCGGATGATACTTCCCTATTGTTCACCGCCAGAGACATTAACCTGTCTGGGAAAGGTTTGTTCAACGTGGTCAAGTGTAAAAAATGCGGGCTAGTATATGTGAATCCGAGACCCGCAGGACAAGAGATTGGCAAATTTTATCCCAAGGAATACTTTTTGGGTCATGCTGGCGCCGGAGAGGGTATAGACAAGTACCAATATCAGAAAATGAATAAAATAAAAAAAATCAAAAAAACCGGGAAAATTCTGGATGTCGGTTGCGGGGCAGGTTATTTTCTCGCGGTGGCAAAAGAAAACGGTTGGGAAACACGCGGGGTTGAAATTTCTAAAATCGCGGCCAGTTACGCGAGGAAAAAATTCGGCATAGATGTATTCGCCGGTGAATTGGCGGATGCGGGCTACCCGAATGAATATTTTGATGTAGTCACCCTGTGGCATGTCCTCGCGCATCTGCCCAACCCCTCGGAAACTTTGGCAGAGGTGAACAAAGTTTTGAAAAAGGATGGTTTGCTGGTCCTTACCGTGCCAAATATCAACGGTTTTCAGGCAAAGATTTTTAAAGAATTTTGGTTTCATTTAGACGTTCCGCGCCATTTGTACTTTTTTGAACTAGATTTGCTCGAGCAAATGCTGAGAAAAAACGGGTTTAAAATTCTAAAGGTAAATCATTTTTCTAGCGAGCTTGAAGCGCAGGGTTTAATCTATAGCATGTTAAACGTGCTCAGACTAGGGGAAGACATGGGCAGGAAAACAGGGAGTACATTTGCTAAAAATCGTCTGGAGACACTTTTCGCAAGGAAAATTTATCCCCTAGTAAAGGCAGTAGCTGATATTTTCTCCTACATCCCATGTGCACTAGGGCGGGGTGCGACAATAGAAGTATATTGCGCAAAATCCAAAAAGTAAATTGGTGCGATACAAATGAGAAATAGCCAAATTTCAACTGTAATAGAAAAATGGTCGGAGAAAAAAATAGATGGAAAAAGATTTAATGATATTTTCCAGATAGATGGAATCCCTGTATGGTATTTTTTCGAACCGTTGATTAAGGGAGTAGCCCTTCCAAGACCGTTTAAAACCTTGGCAGAAATAGAAGAAGATGTAAAAAGTGGTAAGACAGCCACTTGGTTTGGGAGCATGAAGTTAAAGCTGATTTCTGTTGGTTTAAGAAAAGGGCTATTAGTAAATGAGAAAATCAAGCGGTTTATTTCCCCCTCTGAAAGAAAAAACGCTGACAAAAAAGATGTTTTATTTCTTGGGTACACAAATGAAGTCGTTTCAGACAAAAAAGGGAGGTTAAAACTCATCGGATTTGGTGATGTGATCGACACTTTAGAAAAAAAAGGGGTAAAACATCTCGTTTTGTTTTGTGATCCATTGTCTAAAAACTCGTTTAGGGGGCTTTTAAGATTTCCAGATTTACTGTACAGTTATGTAGACTCCGAAACAATTAAAGAAAGCAAAAAATTATCTAATGAGCTAAATCAAAAATGGAAAAAAATAAGGAAAAAAGGGAAATTATTTACTTTTAACGGAAAGAACTACCAGCCATTTTTAGAAAACGAATTAAATTTTCTATTCTCAAGAGAAATGCTAACCATTCTGATTACCTACTATCTAACATTCAAAAAGATCATCGAAAGTCATAAGATAAAAATAGTCTTTCTTACTACCCTTGGCGGGTTTTACGAAACGCTTCTTTTAGGCATTGTTTATAAGTTAAATAAGAAAGCCGTATATTCCGCTCACGGTTACGGTAGAAAGGCTTTTATTGTACGTGACGAGTTTCTCAAGAACGTTTCTTTCGCTGCGTGGGGGAAAGAAGAAAGGAAAAGATTGTTAAAATGTGGGATAAGACGGGAAAATATCTTCGTGCTCGGTTCGCCTTTTTTTGATGAAATTGTAAAATACAAAAATGAAAAAACGAGAAACGAAACGAAAAAAACTGTGGCTCTCTTAACCACTGCTCTAGTCGAATACAAATTTGTTGAAAAGGATGAGTACTTTGACTTCATCCGAAGATGCCTTGTACAAATCGGCAACGCGGAAAATGTAAAAAGAGTAATAATTAAACTACACCCATGTGAAAGGTACAAATCTAAATATGAATCTATCGTTAAATCATTGAAGCTAAAGAATGCCGAGATAATACAAGAGGTTGGTAAAAAGATTTTATACTCAGTTATGAGAGACTCGGATTTGTTGATAAGCTTTGGCTCCACCACGGATATCGAGGGCTTGATGCTGGACAAGAACATTATTCTCATAGAGGGATACATGGGGGATGAATACAGAAAAGATCCCTACAAAAAAGCAGTTATACAGATAGAAAAAGAGGGTGATTTAACAGGCGCCATTAACAAAATTTTGGGCGACAAGAGAGCACAGGACAAGTTGAGAAAAAAGCGGAATAACTACATTAAGAAAACGTTTTATAAGATAGATGGTAAAGCGCATAAAAGAGTAGTTGATTTAATAGTTTCACTACTGAACTTCAGCAATGATGTTTAGTGTGTTGGAACATTTGGGGTGGTGCAATGGTGATTAAAATGGCAAGCGATGAGAAAAAAACGGAATTTATATACCATGAGGTAAAAAAATCAAAAAAATTGATCGAATGGGAAAAAGAGTACCCCCCCAAATATTGGGAGTACCGCAAAAAATGGGAGGAAAATCCCAAAAAACGTATTGTGGGTGATTTTCCAATACACTTAGATTTAGAGAGCACTCGTAAATGTAATCTTAGATGCCCCATGTGTCCCCGAACAATTAAATTGGAACGAGGGGAACTAGAGGAAGGGGACATGGATTTTAGATTATACAAAAAGGTAATCGATGAAGGTAGCGAAAATGGGTTGTATTCTGTTAAACTGAATCTATTGGGCGAACCATTATGTTGCAAGGATCTTCCTAAAATGATAAAATATGCTAAGAAAAAGCGGATAATTGATGTGATGATTAACACAAACGGAGTTCTATTAACTGAAGATATGTCTAAAAAACTGATTGACGCGGGCTTGGATAAGTTATTTATCTCTTTCGATTCCCCAACCAAAAAAATTTATGAATCGATCCGTATTGGTGCAAAATTTGAAAACGTGCTTGAAAATGTTAAAACACTTGTAAAGATTAGAGATGAAAATAATCTGAGGTACCCTATTACCCGCGTGAGCATGGTGCTAATGAAGGAAAATAAAAACGAATTACCAAAATTCATAAAGCTATGGGCACCTATCGTCGATATAGTCGCTTATGAAGATTATATAGACTACAATGTAGATTATGGAACTCCACAATTAATGGATAAAGAGAGTAGGCGAACCACCAGACTTTTAGGCCGCCCCGATTTTCTATGCTCCCAACTTTATCAACGTTTGGCAGTACTTTATAATGGAAAAATCGGGTTATGCTGCGAAGATTACGATGCAGAATGTGAATTGGGGGATGCCTGGGTGGACAGCATAAAAAAAGTTTGGACCGGCAAAAAATTACAGATGATCAGGGGCCTGCATGCGAGGGGGCAATGGTACAAGGTTCCCCGCTGTAAAAAATGCCCAGAACCTTATATGCAACAAACAATTTGGGATGTTTCCAAAGATTTGTAAATTATCAATAATAATTGGCAATAAATTACAAAATGACATCGATGCAAAGAGATTTATGTAACTTTAACTTCTTTCTGGCCTAGTTTTGCTTTTGCCCATTCCTTGTCTAAAATCGAATAAATAATGGAGTCCCAATATTTTCCATCACGATAAAGCCTATGTCGTAAAACGCCATCTTTCTTAAACCCGCATTTTTCAAATAGCCTTATATTGGCCCTATTATATTCAAATATCTCGCCGAAAAGCATGTGTAGGTTCAGTTCCCTGAAGCCATAATCTATCAGTACCTTTAAAGTGTCGGTGCCATAGCCCTTCCCCTTATACTTTTTGTCTCCAATGTAAATCGAGACCTCTGCTCTGCTATTCTTCCAATCGATGTAAGTTAGACCGGTGCACCCTATCAATTTCCCCTTTTTTGTCTCAACCGCAAACATCATGGTGTTCTTATCTTTAGCCATAGATTCAAGCCATTGCAGCTGATTTTGCATGTTTAGTTCTCGATACTCCCGAGTGAATTTCTTTACCTCTGGGGAATTCCTCCAATCCCTTAACTGTCTTAAATCATCTTTCTCCACCGCCCTTAGCCGTACCAATCTCCCCTCGATCAGACCACCACCTTCGACATCATATTTGGGCTCACCTAAATACCCCTTTCCCTGCTTTTTCTAAAGGATTTGCAAGACCCAAAAACTCTTTTCCAAACCAACAGTCAAAAAATCTAACTTTGCACAAGCGAATCTTTATGGACGCGTTTTCTTGACCCAGTTTCCTTTATCATCTTTCATCCATGCTTTTTTACCCCTAAAAGATTCTGCAATTTTCCAAAATTCTTTTTCAGAAATTCCAATAAAATCACAAAATTCCTTTACTCTCTCTGTCCCGCCATCACGCTCCTCTACAACTCTTAACGCGTCTTTCCGTGTCATACGCTTATTCCGGATATCAATGCTTACTTGGGTTGTAGCTCTCCCAAATCCATACTTTAAATACATTAAATAGTCGTGGATATCAACGAATCCACAATCTAGATTCTCATAGTTAAGGTAAGCACCAGGTACTGGACCATCTTCTTTTACGCTAAAACCATATTTTCTTTTCATCAATTCAACTTGTTGTCGGGCATCCCATTTCATGTAATATCCGAGAAATATCCCAGTAACGCCTACAGCGTTGATTTCTTCATCAGATGGGTAGATATACGGTTGCAAATCAGACAATGATAACCCCTCTTCACCTACCCAGTCTTCTACGCCTTTCCCTAGTAGACCACCATATGTATTCAGCCACTTTCTATCCAAAGTATTGCTTTCCACAGCCGAGGCTGGTCCGCCATACTCCATTTGAGGATTTTCACCCCATATGAGAAGTGGTACTTTATACTGTATTGCCACCCTCACTGGGACGGTAAATATCCCCACGTGGCATGGCCAACACGGATCGCCTACCTTTTTGAATCCCAATTTGAAAAGTTTCCTATATACCCTCGGATTGGGTGTAAACATGACATGATCAACTTCAAAACGTTCAATCAAATTTCGAAGATTCTTCTTCCCAAGTTCTGTACTTTTACAAGGGGCAAACGTTACCAGCAAAGGGTTCAATCCGAATATTTTCTTTATCACATAGGTTTGATAGTGACTATCTTTCCCCCCGCTTACCGGTATGATGCAATCATATCTACTACCATCTTTGCTCCTATATCTCTCTAAAATTTTACCCAACTCTTTTTTTCTCGCATCCCAGTCTATTTTGTTTTTTAGTTCAGCCACACGACATGCATCGCAAACTCCATTTTCATCGAGTGATAGGTCTGGTTTGGTGTCCGGCGTTACACATTTGGCACAGTATCTCATATTAATCGCTTCTCTACATACACTCATGTAAGTTATCGTATTTAATGGGAGGTATGGGCGATATTTAAACTTTTTTAAGAAATTGTCGTAAATAGTATGCTTAGAGTTTCTACATGCGTCGGCAGAGGACTCATTTCTCTTTCAGTCCCTTTTGTCTAACTCCTGTATTAATCTTTGCTAGCGGGGGGCCTGCCAAGCAAATCTATAATGTCTTCGGTATAGAACATCTGGCCGGGTCGATAGAGCTGCCTAAAAATTTTCCTTATCAACTTTAAGTCTTCACTTGTGTCCACGGTGCATCTGTACCTCGAAAAATCTCTTTTATCTTTGTAGTTGAATATTCTAAATTTTTCGGGATGCATGTAAATGTATGGGGTGACATGTTCCCTGTCTGGGGATCTCACAGCATTTTTCCATGCTTTTTTCAATGCATTGAAGGTAAACATTTCAACGTCGAGCCCTCGCGGATAAGTTCGTTTGGGGAAGACATTGCTGAAATAATCGTACTCGCCCAGTTTCTTTTTGTAAGAATTTATCATTTTGTCCACGAGTATGGGATCTATCACAGGACAATCAGCGGTGATTCGAATAATCACATCGGCGCTGTACTTGACAGCAGCTTGATAATATCTGTCTAAAACATCGCTCTCGCTGCCTCTAAAACATTCTACACTTAATTTTTTACATAGTTTCTCTATGACATCATCTTTTTTCGACACTGAAGTTGCGATCACAATTTTGTCAATATGTTTTGAAAATCTCAGTCGATCGATTAAATGTTCGAGAAGCGGTTTTCCCTCAACAACTTTAAGCACTTTGCCAGGCAATCTTGTAGAGCCCATCCGGGCCTGTACAATAGCCACAAAACTAAGTTTAGCCTTTGGGGTGGATCGTCTCTGCAGCATTTTCTGCTTCACCCTTTCTTTTCTAATAAAAACATTGAATCGACATTATTGCTATCCAGATATTTGACTCTTTGTTCTTTCTTTAGCTTCAAATTGGTGAATCTCTTTGTATAAAGCTTTGCAAAATCATTCTTCCAGAGAAGATTAGATTTGCCCAGATAAACGATTTCGGTGCAACGATCCGCGTAATATTCAAATCCCCAAATGTATCTTCTCGAGCACCGATAAATTTCGTCCAGCACACCGTTTATGTCTTTGGGCGATATATGAATGAGTAGACCTGAGGTAAAAACCAAATCAAAGAAATTATCTTTAAATGGAATATCGAACGCCGATCCCTGAATAATATTAATATTTTTCGTTTTTCTCTTAGATTTTTCTACAGCATGCCATTGTAACTCGATACCATAGAGATTGTTAAATCCCATTTTTTGAAGAAGCATTAGCTGAACACCGATATTTGAGCCTACTTCTAGGATTCTAGCAGACCGATCTATCCCATCGAGAAATTCGGAATTCATTTCAGTTCTGGTTTTCCCATAACACTTGCGATAATGCGCATCCATTTCTTTAACTGTTTTAGGATTTCTGATTGTATACTTCTTTCCAAACGTACCATTCCATATTTTCATCTGTTCAGTAATTTTTTTCATTTATTTCCCCCACATAATAAATCATTGAATTTTGTCCCAAGTGATAGGCTCGTACTGTTTGATATTTACTTTTGCCTGCTTACCAATAACTTTTTCAAGGTATTTAGGTTCTAGCCCGATCGCTGGTCTTAATACCGCAAGCATCTCCCCTGTGATGGTCGCGCCTGCAGGGATACCCACTTTAGCGAATATACTACGCCTCGCCAATTTGAGGATTTCCCGTTCAGATTTTACTGGCTGCTTGACCGGCAGTCCTAGTAACTTTCCCACCATTCGAACGCTGTTGACCATGGTTTTTAGCTCGCCGGGTTCTATCGCATAGAAGTGATCGGGTCCCGACAATTCTCTGCTAAGCGTGAAGTGTTTTTCAATCACTGCCGCACCCAAAGCTGCTGCAACAACTGGAGCAGTCACTCCAAGCGTGTGGTCTGAATAGCCAACCGGCACCTTGAATCTACGCTTCATGGCGTTTATTGCAAGGAGGTTTGCATCCTCGTCTGCAACCGGGTAATTCATCACGCAATGAAGTAGGATGATTTTTTCATTTTTTGCACTTTTGATGACAGATATTGCCTCCGCTACCTCCTTCATTGTAGCGGCCCCAGTCGAGAGGATAATCGGTTTCTTCTTTTTTGCCATGTATTTAAGCAGAGAAAAATTAGTCAGTTCACCAGAAGCAACCTTAAATGCGGGAACGCCGAGTGCGTCCAAAAGATCGACGGCTTCCTTGTCAAAGGGAGAAGACAAGAAAATTAGGCCTTTCTTGTTCGCATACTCTGCCAGCTCCGAGTGCCACTCGCGAGGGAGTTCTATCCTTTTGAAAATTTCATACATAGATTCCTCGCTCACTTTTTCCATGTATTTGGCTTTTTGGCCGATTTTTGCGACTATTTTGTCAGCTACAAAAGTCTGAAACTTCACCGCATCCACCCCTGCACCTGCCGCCACATCTATAAGCTGCTTCGCCTGCTCAAGCTTTTGATCGTGATTGGATCCCACTTCGGCCACTATAAAAACGGGCTCACCCTCGCCCACAAGCTTATCGCCGATTTTTACCTTTGCGACTATCATTTTAATCTCCAATTGATTCCTCAATAGCTGAAACAACATCCTCGACATCTTCATCGTGCATCTTGGGAAAAATGGGCAGCGTTACGATCCTATTAGAAATATCCTCCGTCACCGGGAAATCCCTAGGTCTAAAGTTAAAGTTCTCTCGATAGTAGCTAAAGCTATAGACGGGGGGATAATGCACGGTTACTCCAATATTTTTAGTTCTCATTTTGGTGATAAATTTGTTTCTATCGACTTTTTTTTCAAGCAAGATTGTATACAAGTGCCAAGCGTGCTTCACATTAGGACTGACATACGGTGTGGTAATTGAAAGCAAGTTTTTAAGCTTTTCATTGTATAGGGTCGCGAACTCCTGTCTTCTTTTTATGAATCTCTCAAGCTTTTTCAGCTGCGAGAGTCCTAGCGCTGCCTGAAAATCTGTCATGCGGTAATTCCTGCCTAGGAGTTTTATCTCGTATGCCCAAAAAGCGCCAGACCCGAACCTCTCCATCGCTCCAGTATCAATACCGTGATTCCTCAGATTTTGCATCCTCTGCGCGAACTCTTCATCATTAGTAACACACATGCCGCCCTCACCCGTCGTGATGTGTTTTACCGGATGAAAGCTGAATATAGTAATATCAGCGAAAGCGCCAACTTTTTTATCGCAGTATTCGGCCCCCAATGCATGAGCAGCGTCCTCGATTAGATACAAGTTGTGCTTCTCCGCGATTTCTTTGATTTCCTTGATGTCACAGGGCTGTCCGGCAAAATCAACGTAAATAATAGCTTTTGTATTTTTGGTAATTTTCTTTTTTATCTCGTCAGGATTGATGTTGTAAGTATCGTGTTTAATGTCGACAAGGATAGGTTTCAACCCATTAAATAAGATTGAGTTGACTGTTGCGACAAAGGTGAAAGGTGTCGTTATTATCTCTCCTCTTTTTATCCCCAAAGAACCAACAGCAATGTCCAATGCACTTGTGCCGGAGTTTACTGCCACCCCGTGCTTGCAGCCAACATATTTGCAGATGGCGTGCTCGAACTCCTTCACCTTTGAACCCATTATTATCCAGTCGCTCTTCAAAACATCTATCACCTCTTTTATATCCGCGTTGTCTATCCAGTGGAAACCGTATGGCAGAAATTTCTTCCTCATGTGCTTGCCAGCCATTGGGTGGTCCTTCTTATACCTTCTTTTAGTGATACCTTGGGCTTCCAGCCAAGTATTTTTTTAGCTTTGGAATAATCACAAATCAACTTTCGAATCTCTGACTGGGGGTGAGGGTGAGGAACGTGCTTTATTCTGCTTTTGTCATTACAGATCATCAATGCCAGTTCGTTGATGCTGATGTCTCTGCCGCTCCCAGCGTTTATTACCTCACCAACAGCAGCTTTGTTAAATGTAGCTCTAACAATAAAATCAGCGCAATCCTCAACGTAAAACAAATCCCGTGTTTGCTTCCCGTTGCCAAATACCAAAAGCGTCTTCCCCTCGAGATTTCTTTTGATGAAAATACTCACGACCCCCCCCTCTAAATTGCTCTTCTGGTATGGCCCGTAAGTATTAAATGGTCTCGTGACGACAACGGGCACGCCGTAACTATGGAAGTAAGAAACAGCAAGTTCCTCTGCCGCAAGTTTGGAACTTGCATATGGTGATGCTGGTTTGGTAGGATGTTGCTCATTTATCGGCTTCGTGATAGCCAGATCGTATACCATGCAAGTTCCAACAAGTATTAGCTTAGTGTCACACCGCCTGCACTCCTCAAGAACGTTAAAGGTTCCAAGAACATTTTTTTCAAATGTTTGTTTTGGGCAATCGATGGAGTCTTGAACGTTTATTTGCGCTGCCAAATGAACACATGCTTCTATATTTTTTTTAAATATGCGCCCCAAAAGCTTCCTGCTTAGTATATCTCCCTGCACAAACGCGAAATTTGAATTTTTCGAAAATTCTCTGATATTTTCAATACTACCATTGCTCAAATTATCAAGTGCAATGACTTGGCAATTTTTTGAAAGCAACTCTTTAACAACCCATCTACCGATAAAACCTGCACCACCTGTTACTAAAATCATGTAAAAACCCTGCTTAATCCGAAACGCTCTTTATGAAGCGTCTTAATTCTTGTTTCGTAAGCAATTTTGTGTCACTCGATTTATAACTTGCAATTTTCGCGGGTTTCGCTCTTGGATATCTATCTATTTTTGGATATCTTAATGAGGCCGCATCATACGATAGCTCCTTTATCTCAGGCAAAATAATAAACATGTCCTCTATTTCTAAAGCTCGTCTAGCCTCATCCTCAGTCATCAACTCTTCGTACATTTTCTCTCCAAGCTTGTTTCCTATAATTTCTATTTTAATTTCATCAGTGCGGAGCATGCTTCTAGGCGCGAATTCTTCTATCATCACCTCAGCCAAATCCTGAATTCTTACTGCAGGCATTTTTAAGACAAACACCTCCCCGCGCTGTGCTATCTGGGTGGCTTTAAACAGGAGTTCCAGCGCACGTGACATCGGCATGATAAACCGGGTCATGTTTGGGTTAGTTATAGTCAAGGGACCACCAGCTCGGATTTGATTTTTAAATAGGGGGATTACGGATCCTCTAGAGCCGATAACATTACCAAAACGTACACTAAAAAATGAAATATTTCTTGCTCCAGCGTAGTAATCAGCAGATGTCATTAGTTTCTCGCACAGCAACTTCGTGGTGCCCATGACGTTTGTGGGGTTTACTGCTTTGTCGCTACTTGTAAAAATGACTTTGCTTACTTCTTCTTCAATAGCGACATCGATCACATTTTGAGTGCCAATCACATTCGTCTTTATTGCCTCGAATGGGTTAAGTTCACAACCCTCAACATGCTTAAGAGCTGCCGTGTGAAAAATAATATCTATACCCTCGATTGCGTAACGAAGCCGCGCCCTATCTCTTATGTCTCCCAAGAGAAATCTAACGTTATCATATTTTCTCAATTCTTGCCGGAATTCAAACTCTCCTGTTTCGTCTATGTCAAACAACCTAATCGCTTTTGGTTCATGTTTCAAAATTTCCCGAGTAAGCGCTCGGCCAATCGAACCAGTTCCGCCTGTAATAAGTATTTTTTTGTCTTTAAACAACTCGTTCATCTTAAGTCCTTTTTGTTTTAATTATAACTTCTTTATAAAGTATATGTTTTGGTAGACCGCCCATGTGTTAAGCTATACGAGTGGCATAATTTTTTTGTGCCCACAAAAACAGTTAGATATTGGAACGACAGATGACAAGCTTTGCCCAAGGATCACGATAAATCACATCTTTTCTCTCAACCACAAATGGGGCGCCTACGAACTTGCACAAGCATGAGTTAAGAGCGTTAAAAAATTAAGGTATGCGAAGGTTAAGTCTGAAATGCTTAAAATGTGGGACGAAGATAGAGTCCGTCTATTTATCAAGGCATGAATCGACCACGATATAAAATTTTTAGGGGCTGAAGATTTGAAGCGGGGAGGCAACTCCCGCTGCATTAATCAGTTTTTGAAGAACTTAAAAAAATACGTGTTTTTACAGAAAGTGTCGTATAGAGTGCCTAATTATCATTTTTTAGCTCTAATCAATGCTAATTCGTATTTTTAACACTTGCACAATCACATGAACAACACTGAAAGATAACCAGTATTGGCTCTGGAAACTGAAAACATTTTTATAATGAGACCCCCGGTCGAGCTGCCAGATGTCGTGCTCAGAAAGCCGGGCGAGATCCTACGCAAACCAATCACGCAAGCATCCCTCTCGACGAAAAGGAAGAGATTGGTCTCAAAAGACGCACGTTTGCTGACAAAAAGAGAGATAAAAGATCTGCTCCAAGAGACGGGGGTAATCCCCGAATAAAAGCCCCAAGACAACCTACCTCCCAACCAATTTCCCTGCTACCCTGAGTAGCCATCTTGGCACTGGGACTATTCGCGCCATGAGATTTAGGTCGTCTTTAGTCAAGGCCCTTGTGACCAAAATCCATCCACTGTAGAACAACAAACCGAGCGTCACGACCACGAATGCCTCAGGCCATGGTGGCAGCTCGATAACGAATTTCAGGCCGGAAATTAAAAGCAGCGCGAGTACTCCTCCGCAAGCTGCCTTGAGAAGTGATGAAGAGGGGACTGTGAACTTGATTATCTTCTTCGAATAGTAAAACATGAGCCCCACCCCCAAAAGGTAGGAGAAAAACGTGGCCACGGCAGCCCCCTCTATCCCATAAGAGGGGATCAGGGCCAAATTTCCGACCAAGTTGAAAACAGCCATCGCGGCGACTACTTTGGTGCTCACGAGAGGTTTGCCAATTCCCTGCATGGTGTACGACAGGATCATGAAAAGAGTGTAAGCGACGGCGGTCAGGCTGAGTATCTGCAGGGCGGTCGCGCCAGCTAGGTAACCCGGACCGAACAGGAGATTGATTACTATCTCGGGGAACGCTATGAAGACCAGAGCCCCAGGAATGATGATGATAAAGGAGAATTTTACGAGAAGGCGCAGTGCCCCGCCCAGCAGCTTTTTTTCACGCCTTGCCCAGAACTCGGATACCATCGGGAAGAATACCGTCACCAAGGCAGTCGGGAAGTACCACAGGAAGTGGGCCACCGGTTGAGCCACCTGATAGAATCCGACCTCCGAGAGGCTCCGGAAACCTGTTATCATCAGGGTGTCCATGTAGGATATGATGAGCCCCCCCATCCCGCCCAGGAAGACAGGGAGGGCGAAAAATGATAACTTCTTCATGAGGGGTTTGGTGATGGAAACCTTGGCCTCAAAGATGAAGGGATACCTACGCCTCAAGAGAAGGAATGCCAGAACCACCACCGCTGACAGCTCTATCAGGTAAGCGAGTGCCACCCCGGTTACTCCGAGACCGAAGTAACCGACTATAACGACCGCCAGGAGAAGGACTAGGAAGTTTCGGAGGAACTGCAGCAGGGCGTACATGGGCATGTCCTGAAAACCCTGAAACACGCCCAGGAAGAGGAGAAATATCATCACGAAAAGCCAGACCGCCAAGATCTGGATGATTGATACAGCGGCTTCCGTCCTGAAAAAACCTAAAGCGATTTGGCCCGAAAATATGAACATCAGGGCCACGATGAAGAGTGAAAGCACGGTCTCGAATGCTAGTGTAAAAACTATGGAGGATTTCAGCTCACCGAACCGCTTTTTGAGGTTGAATTCCGGGATATACTTGGCCAGGGCGCTCCCGAACCCCAAGTCTCGGAAGAGCCCGAAGAAAGTGACAAATGTGAACACGGCGTAGAAAAGCCCGTACTCGGCAACGGTGAGCTCCCGGGCGAGAAACATGCGCAGCAGAAATGCGACGAATTGCGACCCGATGAGTGACACAAAAACTATCGCGCTCCCCTTGACCAATCGACTTGCGTATTCCTTTGCGTCGGGCATACGTTCATCCCCCACATTTACAGTGATGATATCGAGTATACAGCTAAAAATATGGAACGTAGGGAATAAACTTTCGTCCTACCCGCAGGTCTCGGAATATACTTTCTCGAGCAGGTCTACAATTCTCTCCCAGTCATAGTTTTGTGAGAACTTTACAGCATCCGCGCCCATGCTACTTCTGAGTTTTTTATCTCCCAAGAGGAGCCGGATTTTTTCCGCCATGTTTTCAGGTGATAGTTTAACAAAGAAACCTGTTTTGCCGTCCGAGATGAGCCGCTTGTCTATTCCCAGCGGGTGGTCAACGGCAATAACTGGCAAGCCGCATGCGTTAGCCTCAAGCGTCACGATGCTCGCCCCGCCCTCCTGTGTTGAGGGTATCACGAAAACCTTTGACGACTTCATGAGCGCCGTGACATCGCCGAAATCCTCAACAAATCCAAAAAATTTCACATTTTCCGCCAGGTTCAGCTCCTTGGCCAGGTTTTCAAGGTTCTCCCTCTCAGGCCCATCCCCGATTATACCAATCCTCAGCCCCGGAAACTCCTTTTTCAAGGCAGCGACAGCCCTGAGCAGCACATCGATGTTCTTCGGCCTGATCAGCCGCCCCAGGTAAACCACATCGAGCTTCTCCGGTGACGGCGGAACTTTTGAGATCTCATCAAAATCGATCCCATTCGGGACTATGCTTATCTTCTCCGCGCTCACGCCCAGGGAGACCAGATCATCCCTCGTCTGCTCCGAGACCGCGATGACCCTGTCCGCCAGCCCGAGCAAAATTGTCCTCTCCATGGCCCTGCCCACTGCCCCCAGCGACCCCAGGTACTCCCCCCAGTACCCGCGCCAGACCTCATGCCATGTGACCGCCAGGGGTGTCCCCTTCAGAAGCGCTCCGACCTTTGCCGGAAAGGCGTGGAGGTAGGGGGCCTGGTAGCAGTCCATCACGTCGAATTTCTCCCTCGCAAGGTGGGGAAGAACGCTCCTCGCAAACATCACTGCCGCCCTGATCGACCTCCGCCCCCTGGAGTACAGCGGGGCTGCCCTGCAGACCCCGTGGAGGTGAACGCCCTCACGCACGATCTCGAGCTCGTCCCCCCACCAGCGTATGCCAAAAACATGAACCTCGTGTCCGCGCTCAACCAGCCGCCGGGAGAGCTCGTACATCCGCTTCTCGGCGCCGCCCTTAACGAACGGGTAAACTGCGTCGTGGACGTAGGCTATCTTCATTTCAGCCCCATCAACTAATCTCGCTGCTATATATGAAAACACGCATTGGGGCCCTGTCGTCATCTATCCTGCGTGGCCTGGTCGGAGGCCCCGGTCAGTTGCCCCTTTGCTGATATGTGATTAACAGAAACTATATAAATACCTTGTTATTTCAATAACAACTATGAGAGAGGACGATTTGATCTTCCAGAACCCGTGGTGGGCCAAAAAGGAGAGCATCCTCAGCGATGAAAAGGTCAGCTCCGCGATGGGGAGGGCGCACAAGCTGCTCTACGATTTCGAGGAGGGCAACTTTCTGATAGTGGGACCGAGGCAGGTCGGAAAGACGACCTATATCAAACTTCTCGTGAAGAAGCTGCTGGATGAGGTGAACCCGAGAAACGTCATGTACTTCGCCTGTGACCTGCTGAAAGACCATAGGGATATCGTCGAGGTGGTGAGGGTTTTCGACTCGCTTGCAGGAGAGGGCGAGAAACACGTTTTTCTGGACGAGGTGACCTTCGTCGATGGATGGGAACGTGCGGTGAAATTCCTCCTTGATTCCCCCCTGCTGAAGGACAAGCATCTTTACGTGACTGGCTCCTCCTCCATCGGGCTGAAAAAGGAGAGGTTTCCGGGCAGACCCATAAAAGTGAAGGAGTTCATGCCGCTGAGCTTTAGGGGGTTCTGTGGGCTCTTTGGGAGCGGAGAGCTGAAGCGCGCGCTTGGGAAATCCGAGCTGCACCGGCTGAGGCCCAGGGACGCATTTAAACTCGGAAGGGAGCTGATGGTGTTTGTCGATGAGGTCGCGAGGCTGTTCAACCTCTACATCCAGAGCGGAGGGTACCCGAAGGCGTTTTTCGAACTTATGGAGGAGGGCGGGATAAAGGAGGAGACCTACGGGGCCTGCTTTGACGCCGCGGTGTTCGACGTGACGAAGCTGGGGAGAAGCGAGAAGACAGCCGCCTCCATCCTGCAGGGGGTGCTGAGAAGGTATAGCAGCAAGTTTTCACTGAACTCGCTCGCGAAGGAGATGGAGATCGAGTCTCATCTGACTGTGAGGGACTACCTGCAGATCATGGAGGGCCTGTACATACTCAAGAACTATCACCAAATCGAACTGACCAAAAAAGCGGTCCTCTACAGGAAGGAGAGAAAAGTGTACTTCACAGATCCCTTCCTCTGTCAAACTTTTTCGAGGGTCCTAAATTTTAAACTTGAGCAGGCGCAGCTCGTGGAGGGGATCGTCGGGGAACACCTGGCGAGGAGTTTCGGGAACGTCTACTTCCACGGCGGGAAGCGGGAGGTCGATTTCGTCGTTGGGGACGCGGGCGTTGAACTCAAGTGGCAGGGGCGGACTTCGAGCAGCGATTTTCCGAGAATTGGGCTCCAGGAGAAGATCCTGCTCAGCAGGCGTGACCTCGATTATGTTGAAGAGCGCAACTTGGCGATACTCCCCGCCCCGATCTTCTTGCTCGGGTTACCTGGCGGCGAATCTAAAGTTTGACGATGCGCCCGGTCTTGGAGGACTTATACACAGCGTTGACCCTATACCTCATGCCTACGCCTGACCAAGCGCTTGGAGAGCTCGTACACCCGCTTCTCCGTGCCGCCCTTCACAAATGGGTAAAACCGCATCGTGGACATAGGCTATCCTCATTCCAGCACCAATCAACTGATTCCACCCCCGATATATGAAACAAACTCATCAGATTTTGCAGTCCACCACGCGCGAGTGATGACATTTTCAAAAACCGCGGTGAGAAAGCCCCCGGCTCCCTGAGGGTCTGGAATACAGTCGCGCGGAGCGTCAAACTTCTTTCAACAGTTCAAAAAATCTACTCCGTGTAAGCTTTGCTTCTCGGATTATCGCCCTCACGAGCCCCGGCTTAACATCCTTGCCCGGGTGAACTGGAACGACAGTCCTCACACCTTCCTTCATCAGAATGACGTGAGAGCCCTTGGTTCGGACTACCTGGAACCCCTCACGCTTCAATATCTCGACAAGTTTCTTCGGTGGGACAGGCCCGATTTTAGGCATGTACTTCTACTCTTTGGAGGCCGAGGACCGATTGGGCTGCCCTAAAAGCCTCAGATTTCTCGTCCTTCCCAAGGGTCTCCAAGTAGAGCTCAATCGCCTCTTCCACATTTTTTAGGAGTTCCTCTAGTGTTTCCCCTTGCGTGTGGCATCCGGGCAGAGAGGGAACAAATCCGATATAACCCCCGCTTTCATCCTTTTGAACCACTACATCAAATGCGAGCTTTTTCATGCCATAACCCACTCATAATTGTGTTCGAGTGAATAAAAAGGCCCCTTGTCCAGCATCGGGAGCGCGGTACTGGAGGAATCCGTCGCACCGAGCAAAACACGACACGAGCATTGAACATAGGTGCCGCCCACATCGGAGGGCACGTCAAAGGAGTGGTGGCATACCCCTGGAGGTTCAGGTATGAGCTTCCAAGAATCCCCCGGCTTTAGTCTGGGGAGTGCCAACATTGAAGAGCCAACCTGACGATACTCCCAGCTGGTATCTTTTTGCTCGGGTTACCCGGCGGCGAATCTAAAGTTTGACGATGCGCCCGGTCTTGGAGGACTCGTAAATCGCGTTGACCATCTCGACAACTTTCATGCCGTCGTAGCCACTTGCCATCGGCTGGCGTCCCTTCTTCACGCAGCTGATGAAATCCCTCAGCTCCAGCTCGTAGGACTGGGGCGGCTCGGCAGAATAATCAAACACCTGGCGGGCCCCATCTTTCGACGTGTATATCGTATTGCTGATCACAACCCATTTACCAGTGTTCACAACCTTCTCCCCACGGTTGTCGATGATGACCGAACCTTCCGACCCGTACACCTCCATGTACATGTACCCGGACCACTCCGTCCACGAGGACTGAACGAAAGCCATCCGCCCGTCTCCTGCCCTGAACAGCCCCATCCCGTTGTCCTCGACTTCTATCGGCATGTGGAGCGTGCGCACGTGGCCGAAACAGTCCGAGAAATCCCCAATAAACCAGCGGAAGAGGTCTAAGATGTGGGCCCCGTTGTCCAGCATTGTCCCCCCTCCAGAGAGATCCCGCTTCACGTTCCAAGCGTGCAATACCTTCTTCCCGTCGTGACCGATCCATCCCCGGACGAAGAGAGGCTTTCCGATCGCCTTCCCATCGATCAGCTCCTTCGCCTTCTTCACGTTTGAGAAATATCGAAGGTTTGACCCTGTCTTCAGAAAGACTTTGTTTCGCTTCGCGGCGTCAACCATCGCGCGCGCTTCATCAGGATTTCGCGCTAGAGGCTTCTCGCAGATAACATGTTTCCCGGCATCAAGAGCGGCAATGGTGATGGGGGCGTGGAACTTATTCGGCGTGGCCACTATGACACAATCCACGTCATTCTTTTTCATGGCATCGCGATAATCTGTATAATATTCACATCCGATCTCCCGGGCCAAGTTTGAAACAAGTTTTTCGTCAATGTCCACCAAACATTCTATTTTAGCGCCAATTCTCCTAAGCGCGTTCACCCTTCGTGAGCCAAACCCCCCGCAACCGACCACAGCAAAACTGAGTTCCGACATTTACTCATCTCTTGGCTGAGGCTATCGTTTCGACTATAAATCTTATTTGGTCCTTTGTGAGGGTGTTGCCAGAGGGGAGGTTTACCCCTTTTCTTCCAAGCTTCTCCGCGACAGGGTATTTCTCACCCTTGTACTGCTTCGCATATACTGGCTGGACATGGATCGGGTAAAAGGCCGACCTCGTGTCAATCCCCTTTTCCTTCAGGTATGCCATCAACTTGTCCCTGTCCATACCGAAGGAGTTCTCCACGAGCACCGTGTACATCCAGTAAACATTCTTCGCCCAAGGGGCCTCCGGGGGAAGAGTTATCCCTTCAACATCTTTCAACAGTGAATTGTAAAATCTGGCATTGCGCCTCCGGGTTTCCACAGATTCGTCTATCACTCCCATCTGAGCCACGCCAATGGCTGCCTGCAGGTTTGTCATCCGATAATTGAAGCCGATGTACCGATGGAGAAAGCGCTTGGGCTCAAACGCTTGGTCACGCAGCAGCCTCGACATCTCCGCGATCTTCTCGTCGTTGGTTACCACCATCCCGCCCTCGCCGGTCGTTATGATTTTATTGGCATAGAAGCTGAAGCAGCCCGCGTCTCCCAGTGCACCGACCCGCTTACCCTTGTACTCCGCCCCGTGGGCCTCGGCGGCATCCTCGATCACGCAGAGATTGTGCTTCTCCGCTATTTCGAGAATCGGATCAAAATTAACGGGATGGCCGTAGGTGTGCATGACCATGATCGCTTTTGTCCTTTTGGTTATCTTCTCCTCGATCTTGCTTGGGTCGATGTTCCATGTCTGGGGCTCGGAATCGACCAATACCGGCTTTGCCCCAGTATAGGTGACGGAGTTGGCCGTTGCAATCATCGTAAAAGTTGGGATTATCACCTCATCACCTGATTTTATCCCCAAGCTGGCCAACGCGAGGTGCAGGGCCGTGGTCCCATTGCAGGTGGCTATCCCATACTTTGCGCCGCAGTACTTGCTGAACTTCTCCTCGAATTCGGTGATGTACTTTCCCTTGGACGAGATCCAGTTGGTCTTGATGCAGTCGGTGACGTATTCCAGCTCTTTCCCGCTGAGTTTCGGCTCGCACACGGGTATCATGTTTTCACCTCTGGTTTGTTACTCCTAATCTTAAACCCAAACCTTAAAGACGTTTTCCAATGGCGGGCCCGCTGGGATTCGAACGCGCGATCTGCAGCTTAGAAGGCTTGCGGTTTGCCACTTGCCCCACGTGACTGAATAGAGAAAAGACTTTAGTTTATTAACCGATAGGTTTATAAAGTAACCAATCGGTTTATTAGTTATGCTGCGGGAATTCAGGAAATTCAAGGGCTGGGTAATCCTCGAGTTCTTCCTCACCCATCCTGCCACCAAAATCCACTTCAAGGAACTTGTCCGCAAGCTCAGGGTGAGCCCGAGGACGGCGCAGATATATCTCAAAACATTCGAGGACGATGGGATTTTGACGAAAGAGAGGGTCGGGAACCTGACAATTTTTTCCTTGAATAGCGAGTTGCCACTGGTTAGAGAATTAAAAAAAGCGCATTTTCTCCTCGCGCTGAACGAACTCGGGTTTCTTGATCATTTTTTAGAATGGAATCCTGGGACTGTATCTTTGGCATTATATGGCAGCTACGCAGAGGGAACCCACGATGAAAAGAGTGACATTGATTTTTTAGTCATTAAACGCGGGGAAGTAGATAAACGTTTTTTCAAAGAACTCGAAAAGTGGATGAAGAAGGAGGTCCTCGTAACGTGCATGGAGCCTGTGGAGTGGAATAGGAAAGCCAAGGAAAAAGATCCGTTTTATCTCAACGTTGTTAGAGAACACATCCTGCTCCATGGGGCCGATTTGGTGATAGAGTGAACATGCGTGAATGTTTTGAGAAGGGGTTGTTGGTAAAGGGGCGAGCGAGCAAGGAAACTGTCAAGAGCACTATCCGGTTGGCTAAGCATAGCATCGAGAGGGCTGAAGGAAATTTTAGCATGGAGTACTTCGATGTTGCATTCACCCTAGCATATCAAGCGATGCTGCATTCTGCGAGAGCGCTTCTTTTCGGGGATGGGATCAAAGAAAGGAGTCACGCCTGTGTGGTGGTGTACCTAAAGGAGAAATACGGAATAAATCCACGGTTGATCAAGTATTTCAATCTCCTGGACTCTTACAGAATCAGCCGGCACGAGATAGTGTACAGGGGAGGTTACGTCTCAAGGGAGGAAGCTTCTAGCGCGATTGAGGATGCTAAAGATTTCCTAAATACCGTGGAAAATATTTTGGGGCCGTAGCGGTAAGGCGTTTCTTGTTTAGATGTCGCAAAAACTAGCTCGAATAAGCCCCTTGAAGGCGGGCCCTGTTTTTTCGGGTGAATAAACCAAAATTATAATTATTTATAAGTTAGGTTAATCGTATATTGAGGGATAAGATGGAAAAAAAGGTTCCACTGTACCGGAGAATGAGGCGTGAAAGGCACAGGAAAATAGCCAGGTTGCAGGATATGATAGTGGAAACTTTGTACAGGGCGTTCCCGAGGGGCGTGCTACACGGCGGGATCGCGATCTGGCGTTGCTACTCGGGCAACAGGTTCTCGGAGGATGTAGATGTGTACGTGGATAGGGACGCCGAGAAGATCGACAGGTTTTTTGAGGAGCTGAAAAGGGCCGGCTTCGAGGTCACAAGGAGGAGGATGACAAAAAATTCGATCTACTCCTCGCTGAGTTTAGGCGGGGTCGAGGTGAGGTTCGAGGCCCTGTTCAGAAGCGCGAAGGGTGTTGTGAGGGAGTACGAAACCTGTGAAGGTATCTTATTCAACGTTTTCACCCTTACCCCTGAGGAGTTGATACGCGAAAAAATAGATGCATACTTGAAGCGGAGGAAAGTCCGGGACATCTATGACATTTTCTTCCTGCTGAGATACGCGGGTAAGTACGAGCGATTGAAATCGGAACTCAGGAAGCTTTTGCGGGACTTCAAGGAACCCGTGGACGAGGGTGAACTCAGGGCGCTCGTACTTTTCGGGGCCATCCCGACCGAGGGCGACATCATCGAATACGTGAAAAGGTGGGTGGGGTGACGGGCAGGCACGTCGACAGGATCAGGGATTACCTGAGGAGGACGCCGGTTGCCAGCATAGGCTCGATATCGGCGCTCGTCCCGGACCGACAGTACGCCCATGTCATCGTGAACCACCTACTGAAGAGAGGGGAGATACGGAGGATAACGAGGGGTTACTACACGGCCCACGAGGAACCTTCCCTTTTGGTCTATTGCCTGAAGCCCGCGTATATCGGGCTGCAGGACGCGATGAGCTTCCACGACCTCTGGGAGCAGGAGACAAACCCGGTCGTCATAACCACGCGGAGGGTTCGCCCTGGCGTGAGGGAGGTCCTGGGGCAGAACGTGTGGGTCAGACGGATTTCCCCCAAGTACTTCTTCGGCTACGAGTACCAGACCAGCGGTGATCTCCTGCTGCCCGTGAGCGACATTGAGAAGACATTCATAGACATGATTTACTTCCGGGAGATGAGGGAAGACCTCGCAAAGAAATTCATGGGGAGGATGGACCGTGGGAAGCTGGAGGGGTATTTGAAAAAATACGGGAATGAATTCAAGGAAAGGGTCATTGAACTACTTCGATGAACGTCCAGAACTAAGGGTTTTTACCGATGGCGGGCCCGCGAGGATTCGAACCCCGGATTTGCAGCTTAGAAGTCTGCTGCCCTATTCTGGCTTGACCACAGAACAGCGCTCACCTCTCAATTTGACATGTTTTCTGTTTTCGCTCTTCTTAGGCAAATAGTTGATATCCAAAAGTCCGATTAAATCGCTCACAATGGAAAAAGGAGCAATTATAAGGCCGTTTGAAATATTTCATCAATAAACAACATTTAAGTAACAAATTCTGTTACCTTTTAAACACAAAGTATATAAATTATTACTCCCGCTAGCATTATTTGTGACCAAATGGCAATATATCCCCATGTTTCAAACAAAAATGACATGCGCGCTGGCCTTTCGCGTCAGCAGGCCCAGATCCTCTCGAGCCTTTCTGGCGGGGGGCAAGAGGTATTCGCGCTTAATGATCTGAAACAGTTCAACCTAACCAAAGCGGCAGCCAAGATGTTTGTCAGCCGACTCGTGAAGAAGAAGTGGCTCATCCGGGTAGCGAGGGGAAGATATCTTATAGCTCCTTTGAGCGCTGGGCGAAAAGGGGAATGGACCGTCCACGAGTTTGTGCTCGCCACCAGCGTGATTTCGCCTTCGTATGTCTCCTATTGGAACGCCCTCAATTATTACGGTTGGACCGAGCAGATCCCCCGAGTCATCACAGTAGTTTCTTTAAAAAGACACGAAACTACGGATGTCCAGATGGTACGCGTGCGTTTTGTGACTGTCTCAAAAAAGAAGTTTTTTGGTCAAGTTGAAGTAGATTTCGGAGGCGCTAAGGCGTTTGTGGCATCCAGGGAAAAAGCGATAGTGGACTGCTTGGATCGCCCAGAC
>Ga0315282_10002716_pt1 | contig 32213 bp, 29 predicted proteins | sample YL17G07_20_MG_FD_203693 | JGI IMG/M metagenome (GOLD analysis project Ga0315282, IMG submission 203693) | Sediment microbial communities from Yellowstone Lake, YNP, Wyoming, USA - YL17G07_20 | ecosystem: Environmental > Aquatic > Freshwater > Lake > Sediment | place: USA: Wyoming | collected...
AAATTTCTAATATTATATGCATTTTTCATAAGTATTTATAGGGGGTCCTGAAGTTATGCCATTTAAAAACCACCATTTTCATGCTTTTTTCAGGTAATATATTCGTGATTCTGGTGCTGGTCCTGGATTTGGGAGTGATCCATCGCAAGGCTCATGTCATTCGGATCAAAGAAGCGCTCGTGTGGAGCGCCGTGTGGATTGCCCTGGCTCTTCTCTTCAATCTGGGGATTTACTTCTGGCGCGGGCCAGAGACGGCCGTCGAATTCCTGACCGGTTATCTAATCGAGAGGTCTCTCAGTGTAGACAATATGTTCGTCTTTCTGCTGCTCTTCGCCTACTTTCGTGTGCCCTCGATTTACCAGCATAAGGTCCTTTTTTGGGGGATCCTGGGCGCGCTGGTCATGCGGATGATTTTCATCGTTGCCGGCGTAGCCATGATTCAGAGGTTTCACTGGATCCTCTATATTTTTGGAGCGTTCCTGATTCTGACCGGCATCAAAATGGCCTGGGAAAAGGACAAAAAAATCCATCCCGAAAGGAATTGGGTGATTCGATTCTTCCGTCGATTTATCCCCGTTACGGATCATTATGAAGATGGCAAGTTTTTCATGAAGAGCGCCGGGCGTTACCTCGCGACCCCGTTATTCATCGTGCTACTGGTGGTTGAAACGACAGATATCATTTTTGCCGTAGATTCGATTCCGGCCATTTTTGCCATCACGTTGGATCCCTTTATTGTCTATACCTCAAATGTGTTCGCTATGTTGGGATTACGGGCGCTCTACTTTGCGCTGGCTGGGATTATGGGCCTGTGTTCCTCCCTCCATTACGGATTTTCTGCCATCCTGGTCTTCCTGGGGAGCAAGATGCTGCTTGCCGACCTCTACAAGATTCCGGTTGGAGTGGCTTTAGGTGTAATCGCCGGCATCCTAATTATTTGCGTAATCGCCTGCATCTTTCGATCACCCAAGGCAGAGGTTATCCCAGTCAATTCGCCGGGGCTGGATGGGAAATCCAATCATACAGATCAAGGGAAGGGTAAAAATTAGGATGCTGACGCGAAACGGCCCAACACCCTACACCCTGCTTTATTACCGTTCAATTCCAATTCGACTTTCGATTCCTTTTCGGTAATAGTGCTTCTTTTCTTTCATCTCCGTGACCAGGTCCGCCAGTCTGAGAACTTCCGGCCTGGCCCATCTTCCCGTGAGCACCAATTCCACATTCTCAGGCTTGCTTTTCATCAAGGCCAGGAGTTCGCGTGAAAAGGAAGAGCCAGAGGAAGGGCTGCACCCCGCGGAAAACATAAGACGCGGGAAGCCCGGAGACGAGCAGAGCCAGGAAGAAAAAGGCTCCCAGCAAGGCCAGGGCCGGGAACGCCTTGACCGGGAAAGCGATGATCATTGCTTTTCAGCGCGAGTAATAAGCGTTCAGCACGTACTCCTGGATCATCCTGTGAGTATTGAAGAAGGATCCGTTGATGGCGATAGAGTGAATCATCACGTCGATGAACCGTTCCCGGTCGCGGTAAAAAAGGGGAACAATGACCCGTTCCAGCTTGTCATACAGGGACGCGCAATGCAGGGAGTGGTCCCGACCTTCTCGCTTTTGCCGGTTGATCTCGCCGATGTCCCAGCCGGTCAACCCCTCGGCACCTTGAGGTCGGCCGCGGAGCGGATCGTGTCGCCCGCCAGGACCCCCAGGCCGCCGCTGTAAGTGCGGATTCTCTCCTCAAGCCCGATCTCCATAGAAAAATAGGCTACCGATCGTTGCTCGTTCATCGATGGCCGCATCTTGACCTCCTGATTCTGCGGAAGAAGAATCATTCGGGCTCTGAAAGCATTTTTGCGTACAACCGCTCGACATCTTCCCGCCGGCACATCTCCGTACCCGGGGTCATGACCGCGGCGGCGCCGGCCGCAATTCCGAAAAGGACGGCATCGCGCGGTGTTTGGCCCCGCGCCAGGCTTAGGACCGTACCGGCCACCATGCTGTCCCCGGCCCCGACCTTGCTGACAATCGGCACGGTGGGCGGACGGATATGTTCGACAACCTCTTTCGAGACCATCAAAGCGCCTGCCGCCCCGAGAGAAATGACCAGGATTTCACACCGGCCGCTTTTTACTAATTTTAGGGCCTCCGCCTCAATCTGGGACTCTTCTTTCATATCCTGCCCCACGAGGTCTCTGAATTCACGGTAATTGGGCTTCACCAGATAGACACCTTCCTGCAGCGCCTGGTTCAGGGCATCGCCGGATGCATCAATCATGACTTTGGCTCCGTTCTCTTTTCCCATGCGCGCCACCCTGGCATAAAAATCGGGGGGCACACCGGGAGGAAGACTTCGGCTGGCCACCAGATAATCGGGTTTGGGCCGGATCGCGGACAACTCCTGGAGGCATCGCTCCCCTTCGTCATTTCGCAGGGCCGGACCCGGCATTCCAAAACGGAATTGTTGGCCGGTGTATTCCTCCAGCACAACAAGACTCTCCCGGGTCGTTCCTTCTATGGGAACCGGCCGGTGGGTGATTCCCTCCTCTTCCAGGAGATCCTTGAGCCTGTTATCAATATAACTGACTATTTTAATCGGTTCCGATCCAGAACACCCCGCACGAGTTCGGCACCCTCGCGAAATGTAAATGGCTTCATGATGAATCCTTAGACCTATTTTTCATCTGATTTTTTCTAAAGGCCTTTTTTTCTTCGACAAAGGGTTAGCGGCTATGTGTATTCCGACGTCTTATTAATTTTTCGATCTCCACTGCCCAGAAGACTGCAGAGGACAACGCCAGCGTTATTGCCAACTCGGCAAGGGTCAATGGTTGGGTCTTGAATATCGGGTTCAGCGACGGCACATAAATCGTTGCCATCTGCAGGACAAAAGTCAATAAAACCGCAGCAAAAAGGTATTTGTTGGAGAACAACCCTATTCGGAAAAGGGATTCCTTCTCTGACCGTATGGCCAGAACGTGGGCAAGCTGGGTGAGGCAGAGCGTCGTAAATACCATGGTTTGCCAATGGGCATTAACCGTCTTCGTTGCCCAGAACTCAACCGAAAGAGTAAGGCCAGCCATTAAGAGACCAACCCATACGGCGTGAGATCCTAATCCGTGAGCAAACATGCTTTCTTTCGGATGGCGTGGAGGCCTTTTCATAACATCCCCCTCAGCCGGCTCAACAGAAAGGGCAAGCGCAGGGAGGCCGTCCGTCACCAGATTGATCCAAAGAATGTGAATGGGCAAGAGGGGGATGGGCAGGCCAGCAAAAGGCGCCAGGAAGAGAGTCCATATTTCTCCTGAATTGGTGGTCAGAAGGTATCTTATGAATTTCCTGATGTTATCATAGATCTTTCTCCCTTCCCTGATCGCCTTTACGATCGTAGCGAAATTGTCATCAAGAAGTATCATATGGGCCGCCTCTTTCGAGACATCCGTCCCAGTGATTCCCATGGCCACACCAATATCGGCCCTCTTCAGGGCAGGTGCATCATTCACCCCATCGCCAGTCATGGCAACAAATTGACCCTTATCCTGGAGAGCCTTTACGATCTTCAATTTCTGCTCGGGCGCTACCCGGGCATAGACCCTGATCTGGTCTACCTTTTCCTCAAATTCCTCCAAGGAAAGCTGATCCAGTTCCCGTCCGGTCAATACGTGACTGGCGCCGTCCTCGATGATGCCGAGCCTTTTCGCTATTACCGTTGCCGTGACGGGATGATCTCCGGTTATCATCACGGGATTGATCCCCGCCTGCTTGCACATGGAAATCGCCTCTTTGGCCTCCTCCCTCGGTGGGTCCATCATCCCCACAAGACCGAGCAAGGCGAGACCGGTTTCAACGTTTTCAGAAGTGAGATCATGAGGAAGGGTATCCCACTTTCTCATGGCCATGCCAAGAACCCTTAGGCCGTCTGCGGCCATTTTTTCCTGGATGCGGTAGGTCTCATCGGCACCGATCGGTTTCAACCCTTCAGGCGTTACCATGGTTTTTGATTTATCAATGAGGACCTCTGCTGCGCCTTTGGTAAAACAAACATATCCGGCCTCCCCCAGCATCCTGGCCAAGGGAGAGGCGCTGGGGACCTCATGGAACGTGGTCATCACCTTTCTGTCGGAGTCAAACGGGATTTCAGCGATTCTCGGGTACGTTCCTTCAAGCTCCTTCCTTACGAAACCGCATTTCTGCGCCAGGTTCAAAAGAGCGACCTCCGTGGGATCGCCCAGTACGATGCCATCGCTCCCTACCTCCGCATCATTGTTCAGGGCGACGGCCATCATCAGCGGATCATCCGGTTCGTTGTCAAAATTGAATCCTGGACATGCAACGATTGTCCCGTTGACATACACCTCCTCCACGGTCATCTTATTGAGGGTCAAGGTGCCTGTCTTGTCAGAGCAGATGTAAGTCACTGACCCCAGGGTCTCGACTGCGGGAAGCTTCCGGATCAGGGCATTTTGCTGAACAAGCTTTTTTGCCCCGAGCGCGAGGGATATGGTTATAACTGCGGGCAGTGCTTCAGGAATGGCGGCTACGGCAAGGGAAATCGCCGTAAGCATCATTAATAACAGGGGCTCCCCTCTCATCACCCCGAAGCCGAAGACAATGACACAGATGCCCAGGACCGCAATGGCCAGTTTGCGCCCGAAGGCGGTTAGCCTTTTTTGGAGGGGAGTCTTGACCTCTTCTTCTTCCTGCAGCAGGGTAGCGATCTTGCCGAGTTCCGTCTGCATCCCGGTGGCTATGACAATCCCCCCGCCCCGTCCATACGTCACGAACGTGCCTTTGAAGGCAAGGTTCTTCCTGTCGCCAAGGGAAAGATGCTCATCGTGCAGCGCTCTGGTATGTTTCTCGACCGCCACCGATTCGCCCGTGAGCGCGGCCTCATCCATTTTCAGCTGGGCTGAGTCGGTCAGCCTCATATCTGCAGGCACTACTTTCCCGGCCTCCAGGATGACCATATCTCCGGGGACCACCAGAGATGCCGGAATGGCACCAACCACCCCATCCCGCATAACCGTTGCTGCCGACGCAGCCATCCTTTTCAGGGTGGCCATTGCCTTTTCTGCCCTGTATTCCTGTACAAAGCCAATCACTGCGTTAAGGACGACAATCACAACGATGGCGATGGTATCCGACAACTCCCCCACAACGCCTGAGATAACGGCCGCCCCGATGAGAACCAGGATCATAAAATCCGAAAACTGATCCATGAACATCCCGAAAAGGGTCTTCCGCTTCTTCTCTTGTAAGGCGTTGAGACCGTATTGATCGAGCCTTTTCGCCGCCTCTTCGGAAGTGAGGCCCTTCGGCGAAGAGTTCAGCTCTTCCAGGACTTCCTTGATCTCCTTTTGGTGCCAGCCCATTCACCCTCCCAAGCTTGCTTAAAAGATTCCTTCCCCGGCCACAAAACCGCCGCAAGGATCTTCGACACCGAGAGGCGGTGATTCGGTAATCCTTCACCCCGGGGTTTCACATACGCCATGCGATACACCGACCACCTTTTCAACGGGAACGACGAAAGCGATTCCCATACCGGGTTTGCATAAATCAATGGCGCGCGTGATTTCATCGAGAACACGGTCGGTTCTGTCCGCATTGGTAACTGTCAACACGATTTCTTTTTCGGGTTCAATCGGGATGCCCAGCAGCTTTTGTTTTTCATGAACACCGATCCCGCGGCCGAATAATACGGTGCCCCCGTCCGCACCAGCCTTTGTGGAGGCTTCCAGAACAGTATCACCCCATCCCTTGCGCACGATGGTAACGATGAGAGATAGGTTTGACATCTTTTTCACTCCTTTCGTTGTTCCTTAATATGAATAATAAACCCCAAAGCCATAACCGAGATGATGGGAGCCAAGGCGATCAATGCCACTAAACCTAAGCCATGGATAACCGGGTCTTGATCGCCGGAGGAAGAAGATATGCCTAAAGCAAGAGCCAGAAGAAAAGTATTTGCCATAGGCCCCGTAGCCACACCTCCCGCATCCACTGCAATCGATAAAAATTCCTTATCACTGAACCACATGATCACGATCACGAGTGCATACCCTGGTATCAGTATGTAAAGCAGAGGGATCCCATAACCGATTCTAACCATGCCCAGCCCAACGATAAAGGCGACTCCAAGGCAAATCGCGTAAAGCACCGTTGACTGATGGATGGACCCGCTCGATGCCTTTTCGACCTGCTCAGACAGGATGCGTACCGACGGCTCTCCCCAGGCTGTAAGAAATCCCAGGAGAAAACCAAAGGGTATCAAGAGCCACTTTTGGGGCAAAGTGCCAAGAGCCTCTCCGATAGCCCGCCCGAAGGGCAAAAGCCCGATATGTACCCCCTGCAGAAAAAAGAGTAACCCACCGGATGCCAGTAATGTCCCTTTCAGAATATTAGCAACATAAACGCGGGGCAATTTTAGCAACAGGACCTGAAAAACCATAAAGAGAACTACCAGTGGCAATACCGCCTCGACCACGCTCAAAACAGTATCTTGAAGGCCATGTAAAACATTTATTTCGTTCACCGCAGTAGTATCCCCATGATCATAACGGCGATAATCGGCCCTACCGAAGCAAATCCCAGCAAGCCAAAGCCATCCGATACGGCGGACCTGCCCGCAAGAACGGAGCTGAGTCCGAGGGCTAATGAGATCACCACCGGAGTAGTCAACGCGCCGGTGGTCACACTGCCTGAGTCGTAAGCCAATGGGACGAATTCCGCCGGTGTGAAAAAAGAAAGCAGTATGACAATCGAATAGCTGGCTGTCAGCAGATAGGCCATCCGAACCCCGAAGACAACCCGCATCATAGCCATTGCGACATAAGTCCCCACACCAATAGCCGTCACATATAAAACGGTATTCCCGGGAATGGAGCCTTCCGAGATGGCATCGACCTGCCTGGACAGGACCAATACATCCGGTTCGGCGACCGTTGTCGCAAACCCTAAGGAGAAAGCCACTCCTATAATTAAGAGCAGCGAACCCCTCTGAGGCAACCCGGCTCCGATGAATCTGCCCATCGGTAAAATCCCGACATCGATGCCCATAAAAAAAAGCACCATTCCGCCAATTGCCATAAGGGAGCCGATGAGAAACTGAAGAAATAAAGCGGTGGGCGCCTTAACGAGTGTAAATTGAAGAGCGCAGACAACAATAATCAGTGGCGCGAATGCTTTGATTACTTCCAGGAGTTTTTCTTTAAGTAACTGCATATCGTGTCAATCCTCCAACGCCACGGTCCGCAATGCAAGGGGAAAAACCCGGCCCCTTCGACCAAATGTTCCCCAATTCTGGCGCATTGGCAGGAAGCTCCATCCACAAGCTATGGACTCAGCTCTTTTTGGGGGATTCTTCTTTTTCCCAGAGATGCTTCCGAATATGCGCGGCCATTTCCTCACATCTGTTTGCCTCTTTTTTCTTGCCCATCTGCCGATAGGCAACGGCCATCCCCTCCCACGCAGGGATGAAAAGCATATCCCTCCTAATGCAATGCTCAAACTGAGCGACCGCCCCTTCCATCACCTGTTTATCGAGTAGCTCTTTTCCCCTTCTGAAATGGGTCTCTGTGTCGGCGAGGTCCTTCTCCAAGGGGAATCGGATGAGGTGTTCCTTTTTCAGGGTCATCACCGAACAAGGCATCTCTCGAACCACCTTCTCCGTGGTGCTACCCATAAGCAGACGCGAGAGCCCGGTTCTCCCCTGGGATCCCATTACGAGCAGATCGGGTTGGGCTTCCTGGACTGCTCTCAAAATTTCTTCATGAGGCTCGCCCTTTCGGAAGATCTTTGTCCAGGCGAGATCTTCCGCTTCGAATCCCCGAAGGAACCGATCATACTGATTCTGCTTTCGTCTTACCGGATCCTTCTCTCTTGACACTCTGGGTGTCCGGTCCGGCCCGAAAAAGCCGCTCAGCAGTGGCTCATACACGGTCAAGACGGTGAGGTGGCCTTTAAAAGTCCGGGAAAGGCGAAGCGCGTTAATCAGGGCGCGTTTTGAGGATTCTGAAAAGTCCACGGGGCAAAATATCCTTTTCATGAGCGGGCGAGACCCCGGCTTCACCGCCAGGACCGGTATGTCAGCGTAGGTCATTACTCTTTCAGCCGTGATCCCCAACGGAAACTTCCTTTCCCCCTGGCCGGATCCTAAAACGATAAGGTTTACATCCAATTCATCCGAATATTCAATAATCCGCTCAAAAGGAATCCCAAAGCGGATGATGCTTTCAACGGAGGAGGCTTCCTTCTTTTTCAGATCGATCTCCATCTCTCTCAGTTTTTCCGTGAAGATTCTCCTTATTTTGGTCCTGTCGATCTTCAGACCGGTGATTTCAGGAATGACGTGAATCAAGATGATTTCCGAGTGGAATGCCTTCGCCATAAGCGCAGCCATTCGAAGGGCATCCTTGGAAGCTTGCGAAAAATCCGTTGCCACTAGGATCTTTTCAAGTTCTTTCATGACGGTCCTCCAACGCTATTTCCTCCTGATCTGCACCTATCGGGCAATCCCATTTCTCGTGACCCGGGAATGGGCAACCTCGTGAAAGGCGAAAGAAGCAAATCATGGAGGGAAGGGATCACCTGCGGGAACCCGAGAATCACCCCAAGGAGATAAACTTTTTCTCTCTCCATGCTCCAGACCTGCAAGGGAAAAGGCGGTCCCGCCCAACGTTCCCTCAACCGCGCCCACCATCACGCCGCCGTAAAGCGTTAAGATGATCATATCCCGGTCCCGATGTTTTGAACAATGCCCCGGAGAAGCCTTCCCAGAACATCCGCCCCGGTAAGGACCCCCTTGTCTTCACCCCAGAACAATATGATATCGAGACCGACGACATCATCCTTCCTGCGGTCGGGTTTCACTTTGATGACCGAGTTGGCCGAGTCCCGGGCTGATTTGGCCACCAAAGGGCCACTGCAGCCGGGTTAGTCGCGGCCCTGGGGATGGTAATGAACATCACCCTTGAGCCACTTCCGAAAGAGCTTTTCAGGGAGAGTAATAGGCATTCAGCACATACTCCTGGATCATCCTATGGGTATTGAAGAAGGAGCCGTTAATGGCGATGGAGTGAATCATCACGTCGATGAACCGTTCCCGGTCGCGGTAAAAAAGGGGAACAATGACCCGTTCCAGCTTGTCATACAGAGACGCGGAATGCAGGGAGTGGTCCTGATCCTGTCCCTTTTCCCGGGCGATCTGGCCGATGGACCAGCCGGTCAATCCCTCGATATGCCCCTCGACCCACCAGCCGTCCAAAACACTTAGGCTTGGAACGCCGTTGAGTGCCGCCTTCATCCCGCTGGTTCCCGAGGCCTCCATGGGGGGTTCGGGGGTGTTCAGCCAGATGTCGACCCCGGCGGTTATCATCGCCCCCAGGGTCATGTTGTAATCCTCGAGGTACGCAATCTGGATGTCGTTCTCGAGGGCTTGCTTCGCCCGGAAAATCCGCTTGATGAGCTCCTTTCCACCCTGGTCCCGGGGATGGGCCTTTCCGGCATAGATCACCTGGATTTTTCCGGTTTCCGCGGAGATCCTCCTCAGCCGCCCCAGGTCATGGAACAGAAGGTCGCCTCTCTTGTAGGTCGTGGCCCGCCGGGCAAAACCGAGGGTCATCGCGTTCTCATCCATCCCCGCGCCGGTTTCCCTGTTGACAAAGCCGATCAGCCGTTTCTTGGCTTGCATATGGGCATCCCACACTTCCTGCTTTGGAATGCTCAAGGCATAGCGGAGGCTGAAATTGTCCTGTTGCCAGGTGGGGATATACCGGTCGAAAAGTTTTCGGAACGGCTCCGAAACCCAAGTGGCCGCATGAACCCCGTTGGTAATCGCCTCGATGGAGTATCCGGCGAACATCAGCCGGGAAACCTCTCCGTGTTTCCTGGCAACCCCGTTGATATAACGGCTCAGGTTGAGAGCCAGGGAGGTCATGTTGAGGCTGTTCCCCTCAAAAAGAATCCCCCTCAGGGCGAAGAAATCCTCCCGTGGGCCGATCACCCTTCGGGCCAGGTCCACGGGAAACTTGTCATGTCCGGCAGGGACGGGGGTATGGGTCGTGAAGACGCATTTCTCCCGCACCGCTTCCAGGTCGTCTTCAGTGAGCGATCTCCTGCCGGCCCTTTTTGCCTCCTCGTCGAGCAGTTCCAGCGTCAGGAGAGCGGCATGGCCTTCATTCAGGTGGAAGCTCCGGATGTTTTCATGGCCGAGGTCGCGGAGCATCCTGACGCCGCCGATGCCGAGGATCACCTCCTGGCAGAGCCGGTAGTGCTCGTCCCCGCCGTAAAGAGAACGGGTCAAGGTCCGGGCCCATTCGGAGTTCTCCGGGAGATCGGCGTCGAGGAAATAGACCGGCACCGTAAAGCCGCCGATCCCCTTGACTTCATATTTCCAGGATCGGATATGGACGGTTCGCCCTTCCACGGGAACCCAGGTACGCTGGGGCATCTCTTCTAGAAAGTCCTCGACGGCCCATGCCGCAGGCTCTTCCCGCTGCCACCCATCCGCCTCGAGCTTTTGGCGGAAGTACCCTTTGCGGTAGAGGAGTGTAACCGCAACCATCGGCACCTTGAGATCGGCTGCGGAACGGATCGTGTCGCCTGCCAGCACTCCCAGGCCGCCGCTGTAAGTGGGGATTCTCTCCTCAAGCCCTATCTCCATAGAAAAATAGGCCACCGATCGTTGCTCGTTCATCGATTGCCGCATCTTGACCTCCTGATTCTACGCGAGATAAATTATCCGGACTCTGAAAGCATTTTTGCATACAACCGCTCGGTATCTTCCTGCCGGCACAGCTCCGTGCCCGGTGTCATGACGGCAGCGGCGCCGGCCGCAATTCCGAAAAGGACGGCATCGCGCGGTGTTTGGCCCCGCGCCAGGCTCAGGACCGTGCCGGCCACCATGCTGTCGCCAGCCCCGACCTTACTGACAATCGGCACGGTGGGCGGCCGGATATGCTCGAGAACCTCTTCCGATACTATCAGAGCGCCAGCCGCGCCGAGAGAAATAACCAGAATTTCACACCGGCCATTTTTTACCATCTTCACCGCCTCCGTCTCAATCTGCGACTCTTCTTTCATATCCTGCCCCACGAGGTCCCTGAATTCACGGTAATTGGGTTTTATCAGATAGACCCCTTGCTGCAGAGCCCGGTTCAGGGCATCGCCGGATGTGTCAATGATGACCTTTGACCCATGATCCTTTCCGATCCGGGCTACACGCGCATAAAAATCGGATGGCACACCGGGAGGAAGTCTTCCGCTGGCAACGAGGTAATCGGGTGGGGGACGGATCGCCGACAATTCCTGGAGGCATCGCTTCCATTCTTCATTCTTCAGAACCGGACCCGGCATTCCGAATCGATATTGCTGGCCGGTGGATTCCTCCAGCACAACAAGACTCTCCCGCGTCGTTCCTTCTATGGGAACCGGCCGGTGGGTGATTCCTTCCTCTTCCAGGAGATCCTTAAGCCTATTTCCTGTGTAGCCCCCTGCGGGATAGAGGAGCACCGATTCCCCTCCCAGCTTTTTGATCGCCCGGGAGACATTCACCCCGCCTCCTCCAGGCTCAAAGCGCGGGGGTTTGCAGTAGAGTTTACGTTCGGCAATCACCTGTTCAACACTTGAACTCTTGTCGATCGCCGGGTTCATCGTAAAAGTAACGATTGTTTTCATTGACCCCCCTCCATCCATTTGCCATCATTTATCAAAGGGTAATCATTTTAAACGAGTCACCACCATTCTTCTGGCCGATCGATCCACCCTCTTTATTTCCCCTAAAAATGGGCAAACCCCGTAGGACAGGGCCATTAGATTTTGATCTCCGCGGTTTTCTTCTACCAAAAGGATCTTAATTCTTTCCCACCACCGCATCCTTACAGGATGCCAAGCTCCTTCCACGTTTTGTGCCGGTTCGCGTGGCATGAGGCCATTATTATCCCGATCAAATCAATTATCAAAACTACGTTCCATTAATCACTTGCATTCCCCCAAGGGTCAACTCCGGCTCAAAACCGGTAGATCGCGGCAATACCCGTGCCCGTCGGCATCCGCTCGGCGGGGACAACCACGACTTGGCCTCCCTTCTTCAGGACTAACTCTCCTAAGTCGTCGAGCAGGTCGTCAACCTCCGGGTGGGCCAAATCGTCGAACTCGATCTGGCCGGTGCCTGGGTCCATCCGGCCGGGAACGTGGCGGTCGGCGTCGATCAGCAGCGTAGCGACCCGCCAGGCCGCGGCGGCTTCGGCGACCTGCGCCAGTTCGTCGGCGCCGAGCCCCTTCGACTTGGCCTCTCCGAACGCCTCGACCAGGCCGTCCAGCCGCGCATGATACTGGGGCTCAACGACCCGCCACGCGCGCTCGCACAGCACATCGATCGTCAAGGCATCCGGGTGGATATTGATTCCCCCGGCCGTCAGGAAAGGGTTGCGGCTGACCCGGCGGAAGAGGCCGTGGTATTCCGGCAAGGCCGCCAGGATCAGGGGCAGAGCCGAGGGCCGCGAGTGGTGCTCCAGTACCGACCGGTCGACAGCGCGGAAGAATCGCTCCGTGTCGATGTCCACCGCATCCTTTTTTGACCCGTGGCCATGGCGCATCGGTGTTCCCCATGGCCCCATCCCGTGGGAGGCGACGGTCAGATGCGGCTCGGTCAACTCCTCGCCCAGCGCCTCGGTGATCGTCCGCGGGACGCCCTGGGCCAGCTCGACCTCGTCCAGAGCGTCGCGGTTGCCCTCGAAGAGCTTGATCTCCCGCCGGTTCAGGCCGAGGACCTGGTAGCGGTCGGCCGACTGAAGGATGCGCATCAGGGGCTTAATGTGGAAGCTGTCGGCCACGACCGCCAGATCGCCGACCGGCCGTTGGAGCCGGTAAACCCGGAACATGCCGGGCGCGCCCAGCACGGCCAGTCCGTCCAGGGTGTGATTCCAGAAATCGCGATCGCCGGCCAGCGCCTGGAAAGGCTCGAGGAGGGTTTGGACCTCTCGCTTAGGGTACTTCAGCACCAGCGACCCCTCCAACGCCTTCACCAGGTTCTCAAACCGGATCGGGTCCTGCTGATTTTCCGGATGGCGCCGGTGCGTCGGCTGGTAAAGGGAGAGGCACGGCGGCTCATGAGCATGGAAGAGACCGACAGGGTAATCGTTAACGATTTTGTCCATTTTTCCTCCTATGAAAGGCTTCTATGCTTCTGTGATAGGCGACTCGGGCCGCCGGGTCAGGGCCTCGACCCGCTCTTCGAGGGGTGGATGGGTCATGAAGAGCCTCCGGATGCCAGTACGGGCGGAACCGGAGATTCCGAATGCGGCCATTTGATCGGGCAGAGGCTTTGGATTGGCCGCCTTCTGAAGCCGTTTCAGGGCGGCGATCATTTTCTCCCGACCCTCCAGGGCGGCGCTTCCCGCATCCGCCCGGAACTCTCTTTGCCGGCTGAACCACATGACAATGACGGTGGCCAGGATCCCTAAGACCAACTGGGCGAGCAGGGTCGCTACAAAGAAGCCCGGCCCATGTCCGCGCTGGGTTCGAAAGAGGACCCGGTCGACGACATGCCCGACGACCCGGGAGAAGAAGATCACGAAAGTGTTGACGACGCCCTGGATCAGGGCCAGCGTCACCATGTCGCCGTTGGCGACGTGGCTGATCTCGTGCCCCAGCACACCCTCCACCTCATCGCGGGTCATTGCGCGCAGGAGCCCCGTGCTGACGGCGACCAGGGAACGGTTCCGCCGCATCCCCGTGGCGAAGGCGTTGGCGTCCGGAGAATCAAATACGGCCACCTCGGGCATGCCGATCCCCGCCCGGTCGGCCTGGCGCTTCACCGTGTTGAGAAGCCAGGCTTCCGCGTCGTTTCGCGGCGTCGAGATGACCTGGGCGCCCGTCAGCCGTTTGGCCGTCCATTTCGAAATGGCCAAAGAGACGAAGGCGCCGCCGAAGCCCAAGACGGCGGCAAACACAAGAAGGTTGGTCAGGTCGAGAGCGACCCCCTGCTCGTCGAGAATCCGGTCGACGCCGAGCACGCGGAGCACGATGCTCAGGATCAGGATGACCGCAAGGTTGGTGATGATAAAGAGCATGACGCGTTTCATGAAAAAATCCTCCTTTTTAAACGGGGATTATCTGCCCCGCCGATGTTTAGCTTATCCTTCTTCGACCCGGGATCGTGGCCCATCGGAGTTCCACCCGCTCCCCATCCCGCAGGAGAAGCTGCCGCAGGGATGTCGCTTGGGAGCCGAGTCACCCACTTCACCTGGAGAGTGGACACGGCTTGATGGACCCCATTGGTTTCCAAAGCCAGCGCCTGCTTTGCCTACCAGGCAACTGCTTGGGCCGACTCGCGCGCCTTTCCGGCCTCCGCGGCCGCGCGCTCCTCGGCTTTCTGCACGGCCGGAGTTGTGCGGCCGGCGGTGAAATACCAAAGCGCACCCGCGCCAATGATGACGCCCATGAGCAATCCAATGATGAATGTTTTCATTGTGCGCCTCCTTTCTTATGTTTCCTTGCCCAGGTCAAAAGTCAGCGTTTGCCCCGGCTTGAGTTCGTAGACCTTGTCCTGAAATGAGACTTTCGTCGCCTGCAGCTCGCCCTCGCTCGAGGCAATGGTCATGGACTCCGGGGTCGCGGCGATGTCGAACCAGTTGCCCCGGTATTTGATTCTCATGGATAGTTTCGGCAATTCCCGGGGGATGTTAGGATTCAGAAAGAGAATGTCGTCATGAAACTCCAGCCCCGTGTAGCAGCGCTGCAGAATATCCACGGTTCCGGCCATGGCGCCGAGATGAATGCCTTCATGGGTCGTGCCGCCCTGAACGTCGGAGACGTCATTCTCCAGGGCCTTGTGGAAAAGCTCCAGGGAGCGCGGGCGGTCTGACCGGGCCAGAACCCAGGAATGGACGATGTTGCTCAGGGTGGAGCCGTGGGAACTCCGCTTCAGGTAATAGTCGATGTTCCTGGGTATGATCCGGGGGTCGAAGTCATATCCCATCTGGGTGAATAGATCCTGTATTTCCTCGGCCGAGAAGAGGTAGAAGAGCATGAGCACATCGGCCTGTTTGGAGGCTTTATACCGGTTCGGGGTGTCCCCCTCCGCCTCGAGAATGCGGTCCAGGCGCTGGATATCGCCGTATTTTTTCCGGTAGCCTTCCCAGTCGAACTCCAGCAACTGATCGTATCCCTCAAACTGGCTGATGATTTTATCTCCGTGGAATACGACGCGCATCTTGCGGATGACGTCCTGCCAGCGGTCGATTTCCGATTGTTCCAGCCCTAATGCCTCCTTGAGGTCCTGCCTTCTTTTCGGCGCAACAGCATCAAGCGCCTTGACGGCAGTCCGCAGCACATAGACGGTCATCACATTCGTGTAGGCATTGTTGTTCAGGCCAGGCTTTTCCGAATCCGGATACCCGTCATGATATTCATCCGGCCCCATGACCCCGAGAATTTCGTAGCGGTCGAGTTCCTGGTTGAAAGTAGTGATACTTGCCAGGAACCTGGCGATTTCCAGAATCATCTCCGCACCGTAGGTGGATAAGAATTCCAGGTCTCCGGTGGCCTTACAATACTGCCAGACATTGTGGGCGATGGCGATATTGACATGGCGCTGCAGATGGGTGTGATCCGGCAGCCACCGGCCCGATTTCGGGTTCAGGTGGAGCTGTTGGGTTTCCTCTCTTCCGTTGCTTCCGCTCTGCCAGGGATAGAGGGCACCTCTCAGTTTAATCTCTTGTGCTGCCAGGCGCGATCGGTTTAAACGCCGGTAGCGGTAAAGAAGCAAAGACCTGGTGAGAGTCGGTATTCTCAAGTTGAGATAAGGAAAGATAAAGAGTTCGTCCCAGAAGACATGTCCCCGGTAGGCCTCCCCGTGCCAGCCCCTGGCCGGCACCCCGATGTCCAGGTCGATGGAATTCCTCGAAACGGTCTGGAGCAGATGAAAAATGTGCAGCCGCAGGATCATCTGGGGGCGGTCGCTGTCCGAGAGCCGGATCTCGCATCGGTCCCACAAGTGGTCCCATTGCAGGACGTGGCTTTGCAAGAGTCCATCAAAATCCCCCGCATGCCCGACGGCCTCCACCGCATCCAGAACAGGCTCGCAGATGGCGAAATCCCTGGAGGTATAAAAAGAAACGATCTTTTCGATCTTCACGGGTTGATTCCGCACCGCCTCGACAATAATCTCCTGGCCGATAGATCCGGGTTGTTCGACCAGCTTTCTTCCGGCCTCGATCGGCTCACCCCCGGAATACACGCGGGTTCTTGCAGCCTCGGCCACGCGAAGGCAGGATTGGTTGGTTTCTACCAGCAGATAGATCATGTCTTCATCGACCGCCCCGCCCCTGATGGGCTCCAGGTGCTTGCTGTTCAACTGTTTATAACGCTCGACCCCGGCATTGATCACCGTTCCGTCGAGGGCGGATAGGACCTGCATCCGTCCGGCCCAATTTTCCGGTATGATCGTGGTTTCCAGCGCGGCCAGATGCATGTGCTCCATGTGCACGAAACGCCGTTGGATCAGGGTGGTCTCCCGGCCCTGTTTGTCCCTGAACCGCACGGTTCTGGAGAGAAGGCCTTCTTTCAGGTTAAGTTCCTGGCGGTACAAAAGGATTTCGACGACCAGGAGATTCAACCAGTCGCCCCCTTCCGGCCTGATCTTGGTGAGCAGCCAGTTGGGCATATTCACCAGGTCTTCATTTTCGACCACCCGCCCGGCGATCTCCGTTTTCAACCGGTTATATCCCCCGGCGAGATACGTCCCCGGATAATGAATCTCGTCCGCTTCGGATTCAGCCGCCGCCCCGCGGGTGGCGAAATACCCGTTTCCCAGGGTGCAGAGCGCCTCGCGCAGGCTTTCCTTTTTTGGGTCGAATCCTTCATAGATCAGGGTCCAGGGATTCATGGAGACCTCCTGCAGAAAGGGATCAGATGAAGAAGAAAATCGCGGACCTCGTCGGGATTCTTCAGGCTGTAGGCGGCGGCGGTCTCATAGGGATGGTCCCAGACCACAATTCCGATCCCCCGTCCCTTCAGCGCCCGGAATGCGTCCTCATCGGTCACATCATCCCCCGTGTAGAACGGCAGCACATCCCCTCCGTCGAGTTTCAAGGTGCGAAGCAAGGCGAGAAGCGCCTTTCCCTTATGCCAGTCCATTTGGGGCTGGAGCTCGAAAATCTTTTTTCCGTAGGCCTTCCGGAGCTCCGGGTGTCCGGCCGCGATCTCATCCACAAGCTTTTCAACCCCTTCCACCCTCCCGGGATCCACGAGCCGGTAGTGGATGGCAATAGCAAATCTTTTCCGCTCCACGAGCAGGCCCTGAATGGAGCGGAGTTTCCGGGAAAGTTCTTTCTCTGCCTTGTCGAGGACAGGAAGAAATTCCTCCCCGACTGTATTTTCGATCTGCAACCCCCTCGGGCCGGCGATATCAAAGCCATGGCTTCCGGCATAGACGATGGAGTCAATTCGCACTTTGTCCTGGACATCCTTGAGGTCGCGACCGCTGATGATTCCGACTGGGCAATGACGGGAAAGCTCCATCACCACCTCCCGCATATCTTCGTGCATGACCGCCCGGGCGGGTGTTTCCACGATGGGGGTCAGCGTGCCGTCATAGTCCAGAAAGATGGCGATCCGTTTTCCTTTGGCGCGATGGGAAATTTCCCCGAAGTCGTCCAGGGCAGAAGGCAGCGACGCCACGAATTCACGGCCATCCGTGATACCGATTTCAGAGAGGTCTTCAACGGCCACGTCAGCTCCGTTGGCCAGCAGGGTTTCTCTGGCGCCGGTTCGGGCGATTCCCACCACCAGCCCGAATTTCCCGGCCCGGCCGGCCTGGACGCCGGAGATGGCGTCTTCGATCACCACCGCCCGCTCCGGTTTCACCTTCAATTGCCGGGCCGCCTCGAGGAAAATATCCGGGGCCGGTTTGCCGGGAATGCCCAGGATTTCCGCATCCACCCCGTCCACCCTCACGTCAAACAGGTCCGAAAGATTCACGGAATCCAGGATCATGGCGCAGCTCTTGCTCGATGAAATCACGGCCGTTTTCAGCCCGTGCTTTTTTATGCTGCGGATCAAGTCCACGGTTGACTCGTATGCATCCGCACCGTGCTTCTGAATCTGTTTCAGAAAACCCGCATTCTTCCGCTTGCCCAGGCCGTGGATGGTTTCTGCGCCGGGGGGGTCCTCCGGCCGTCCCTCGGGCAGTTCGATCCCCCGAGATCCGAGAAAACTCCTCAGCCCGTCGAGGCGGGGTTTCCCATCGACATAAAGACGGTAATCCGTTTCTATTTCAAAAGGCTGAAAAGGAACGCCTTGGCGGGCGGCATACCGGGAGAGAAAATCATCCAACATCATTTTCCATGCCGCGGCATGCACGGATGCCGTATCGGTGACCACACCGTCAAGGTCGAAGATGACCGCATCAAAACCGGTTGTCAGTACCGTGTAGGCTGTTTTTCTAAGAACCATTTTGCACCTCCGGGAAATCAGAGTTCCCGTTCGGCGAGAAACTTCGCAAAGTCGACGAGGCGGGCGGAATACCCCCATTCGTTGTCATACCGGGCCAGAACCTTAACCACTCGCTTTCCCAGCATCAAGGTGAAGGGGGCGTCGACGATCGATGAGTGGGGATCGCCGATGATATCCCCGGGAGACCAGCGCCTCGTGGGTCACCCGCAGGATTCCCCTGAGAGGGGCTTGTTCCGAGGCCTGCAGCAGCGCTTCGTTAACCTGCGCCGGAGTCACATCTTCCTGCAGGGAAACCACCATGTCCGTCAGCGAGCCATCCGGTACCGGAACCCTCGTGGCCATTCCAGTGGTGCTCCTCTTTAATTCCGGCAGAACTCTCTCGGCAGCCTTGGCCGCGCCGCTGGTGGTCGGAATGATCGACAGGGCCGCCGCCCGCCCGATTCGGCGAAAACCGTTGATTCCCACCCGGATCGTTTTCTTGCTGGTCATTTTGGCCCGTCCCTTCAAAAGTTAATGCTTGCCCATGAGGCTGGGCCATCAGAGCCGTTCTGTCTTTGATAACCAATTCGAGCGTTTCTTTTTATTTTCCCATGACTTGGACATAGCGGGCAATACCGTTTCGAGTGATCAAGCCTACGACAGTACTGTTGTTGGTGACGACGATCCGCCCTTTGTCTTCCTGGATCATCATTTGCAAGGCTCTCGTGATATCGTCCTGGAGGGAGAGCTCCAACCTTCGCTCATGGGGGACTAGAATATGGGCCAGGGTGACAGCTCCCCACTTATCCCGAGGAACATTTTTGATCTCTTTCAAGGTCACGACCCCCAGCAATTTCCCGTCATCCATAACCGGGAATCCACCGAACCCATGCCTGAGAAAATACTCGTTTACAGCTTCTTCAATGGTCATCGTTGAGGGAAGGGTTACCATGTCCTCCCCTTTTACCATGACGTCTTGGACTCTTACCCCCGAGAGGACTTCCTGGAGAGTGGCCTGCTGGTAGCTCGACTGAGCAGCGGTATAGATAAACCATCCGATGAGGAGAAGCCACAGCCCGCCCGGGGATCCCGTAAAGAACGAGAATAAGCCGAAGAAGATGAAAAAGAGGCCAATTTTTTTTCCAATGCTGGAGGCTTTCTGGGTGGCAGAGAAATAATCTTTTCTCCTGCGCCAGAGGATGGAACGCAGCACCCTTCCCCCATCCATGGGGAAGCCGGGGATGAGATTAAAAACCCCCAGGATCAAATTGAGCCGGGCGAGGTAGGCGAAGAGTGCCTGGGTTGTGCTCTCCATGATAAGGGACAACAGGAAAAAAAATAGGGCCAGGAAAAAGCTCGACAGGGGGCCGGCGAGGGCGATTCGGAATTCAGCCCGGGGATGAGGGGGTTCCCCTTTCATCTGGGCCACGCCGCCAAAGATGAACAGAGTAATACTCGTGATCGTCATCCGGTATCTTTGGGCGACATAAGAATGAGCCAGCTCATGGAAGGCAACGGAAGCAAAGAGGAGGGCCGCGGCCAGGGCACCTTTGAGCCAGTAAGAAATCAAGGGCAGGTCCGGGGCGGCTTCGGGAAAATAGTAAGTGGACAGGGACCAGGTGATCAGGCCAAAGATGATAAACCAGGAAAAATGCAACCGCACGGGAATCCCCATGACCGAACCGATCTTCCAGGCTCCCTGCTGAAAGGCCATAATGCCCATTTTTGAACTCCTTTCTCGAGCGTTTAATCCTGACTTTGCTTGTGGGTTGTTTTTGAAAAACGACGGGCATTTTTCGATCCTATCCTATTGATTCTATTTTCTCCCCGTCTCTTCCCCCTGGTCCACACAGACCTCAGACAACCCAGACGGCACAATTTTCGACCTCCGTAAGGGTTCGCAGAACCACGGATCCCAGCCGGAATTCTCTCGCCTGCGTGGAGCCTTTTCGGCCAAGCACCAAGGTTCCGTACTCGCCTTCCCGCATTTCTTTGAGAATGGCCTGGGAAACCTTTTTGGTCGAGGCTGATTTATCGTAGTCGAAACGATTGACTAACGCTTTTTTGTCGTAGCCTAAATCCTCGAGTGCTTCCTGCGCTTCATCGAAAAAGTGGTCCATTTCCTCCTTATCTCGTTCCACCATGCGCCTTTCGATTTCCTTCATCTTTTCTTTTTCCTTCTGAGTAAGATTCTCTGCGAAAGGCGCACAATAATGATAAAAGTGGATTTGAACCCCCTCCAGGCCGCGAAGCATTTCCCCAACGTACCGGGCAAGTTGAACCGCTTTCGGGGTGTGATCCATAGCAACGAGAACCTTCCGGCTTTTCCATTCGTTGCCACTCACGAGCCAGACGGGATGATTTTCAGAGATTTCCAGCAGCTTGCTGGTAATGCTGCCCAGGAAGATATCATCGAACCACCCCATGCCTTTCTTCCCCATCGCGCAGGCATCGTAATATCCTGCATCAGCCTCGCGAATGATATCGCGCGCGACTCCCACGATCTGCGGAGCATGCTTGGCCTGGATGTGGCTTTTTTTGAAACCCCCTCTCTGGAGAACCTTCATGGCCTCTTCTGTGTACTTTTTAGCTTCCTCTACTCTCTTTTTCTTCCAGACTGCATAATCTTTCCGAATCAGAGGATCATAGTGCTCCTCCCGATAAAGGGGAGGGACAGAAGGAAGGATGTTGAGAACAGTGACTTCTACATCCGCTGCCCCTTGGTAAAGATCGGCAAGATAGGCAGCTGAACTCAGAGCGAAATTCGACCCATCCGTGGCGAGCAAAATTCTTTTCATCCGATTCCCCTTTCATCCTTCTTGCGAGATTGATTCGACTATACCCCTGCTGCTCTAAAAGCGGCCATGATCATTGCTTCCGCCTTCTTCTGGATCTGCCTGAGGTGTTCTCCGCCCCTTGCCTCCAAAGTAAGTGATCTGAATTCCGTCATATTAACCATGTCGGATTTCATGGACCCTCCCTTTTCCATTCTCCTCCTCTCTATTCCAGTTTTCCCACTTTCAATTTGAGCCCGTCGGTTTTGAGGACTTGATTTTTTTCCCCTTCTTCAACCGTCCCGCCCGTATAAGCGTCCCAGAGCTCACCATGGACAAAAATTTTCCCCTCCGGATCGAGCCGGGTCCTGGCGACGCCGGTCTCTCCGATTAACCCCTCAGCACCGGTGGCCGGCTTGGCCATCTGCGCCCGGAGTGCCATGGTGACGGCGAAGATAAAAAAGGCCGCCGTGAATAGAAGGGTGGGAATGACGACCGAGAAGGAAACCCGCAAGGCGGGGATGGGTGATTCAAAGAGCATAATGGACCCCAGGGTTATGGAAACTACCCCGCCGACTGTAAGGAGACCGTAACTGGTTACTTTTATTTCGGCGATGAATAAAATGACGCCGAGCAAGATCAGGAGGATCCCGGCATAATTGATGGGAAGAGTTCGGAAGGCAAAAAATGCGAGAATCAGGCAAATGCTGCCAATGACTCCAGGAAAGAGGCCCCCGGGGTTGGAGAGCTCGAAGTACAGGCCAATCAACCCGATCATCATAAGGATGTAGGCGATGTTCGGATTGCTCAGTACCGACAAGAACCGCTCCCGGAAGCCCATCTCCAAAGAATTGATTCTTACCCCCTTCGTGGCCGTTTTTACCTTCTTGCCCATTTTTTCCAGCGTTTTCCCGTCGATTTTCGTAAGAAGGTCATCCAAATCCTTGGCGATGAGATCGATGACCTTTTTCTTCAACGCTTCTTTTTCGCTGATCGAGACGCTGTAACGTACGGCCTCTTCAGCCCATTGCACATTGCGCTCCTTTTTGCCGGCCACGGATTGGATGTAGGCGACGGCGTCGTTGACGACCTTCTCGGTCATCTTCCGGTCCATCCTCCCTCCCCCCACAGCGACAGGATGGGCGGCCCCGATGTTTGTCCCGGGCGCCATGGCGGCGATGTCCGCGGCCAAGGTGATAAAAACCCCGGCGGAAGCGGCACGGGCTCCACTGGGCGAAACGTAAACCACAACGGGAACGTCGGCATTCAAGATTTCTTTGACGATGTCTCTCATGGATAGGTCGAGCCCGCCCGGAGTATCCAACTGGATGATCAAACACTGGGCCCGGCTTTCGGACGATTTCTCAATCGCCCGGCTGATGAAGTCGGCGATGGCCGGGGTAATGGCGTCGTTGATTTTGATGATGTTCACTTGTCTCTCCTGGGCGGGTAAAGAAAAAGAAAGAAGAGGAATCAGGATTCCCAGAAGAATGAACCCAAGGAATAAATATCGAATCTTCATGACTTCCTCCCTTCTGACGCCCGGAAAATACGCAGGGGGAAAGGATTTTGGTCCTCCTGGGAAATGAATTCAGCTTGCATAAATCCACCGCGATCTTTTTCGGATTTGAACGCTCCATTCGGAGGGGTCATCACTCCACTCCCCCGGTGGTATTCCCTTGTCTTTCAGCGAAAATAGGCTTTCAGGAGGTATTCCTGCATCATCCGCTGGGTGTTGAAAAGGGATCCGTTAAGGGCGATACAGTACCGCATCACCTCGATAAAGGATCCTCGATCCTGGTAGAAAAGAGGGAGGATCGCCTTTTCCAACCCAATGATATGCCCTCTTTTCCTTTTGAACATTTCTTGCGTGCCCACCTTCCTTAGCGAGCGTCCGATTTTCTCCCTGTTCCTGAATATTTCCAATAGGCTTCGACAGGCCGGTCGGAATTTTCATGCCGAAATAGGGAGGGCCGGTTATTCTCATTTCGGCCGCTACTTTTTTAAAACCCCAAACAACTTTTCCAGGACCGTTTTTTCAAGGCCTGCCACAGCGGCGATTTCTCCCGCGTCCAGCCAGATTCCTTCGCACTCGGAACATTTATCCGCCTTGATATTCTTGTAGTCGATTTCGATGAGCTCCATTCCACATTTGGGACACCGCATATAATGAAGCTCTTTCACTTTCTTTCTCTCTTCCTCGGCAAGCTTTCGGTGCTTTTCTTCCTCAATTATCTTCTTTCTTTCAAACTCTATCCTGGCGAAGTACTCCTCTTCCTTCTCGCTCGGGTTACCTATCATCCCGGTGACCTCCTTCCCGCTTCTGCAGTTAGATCTTAATTATGAATAAGCCTTTCGGAAGCTCTTGCGTTCCGCAGCCGCAGCGGAAGAGCTGCATTGAGAACCCATCAAGCGAACCTTCGCGGGCTGTTTGGGCGATTTTTCTGCTTTCTTAAGAATCCAAACCTCTTTCAGCCCAAGCCATTGTTAAAATAGGACCCCTTTGGGGGAAGCTCTTCCGCTTAAAACAGATATCTCTTCTGGAGTCAGCAGTTCATCCGGCGCCATGTCGAGGATCTTCGCGACCTCTAACAGAATATGGGCCCAGCTGCAACGATTTACGAAAAGCATCCCAGGAACATTGAGGGTGCCGCCTCGGTTGATAAAGCCCAGGGCCGAGGTTTTGTCCCTTCCAGTGTGGAGCGAGTGGAGGGTTCCCAGTATCGGCTCGGGGCGGGTATGAGTGACAAACACCCGGGCAGGGACGGAATCCGGATAGAGTTCGGCCATCAAGGCCGCCGGGGCGGCATGAGCCTTCTCCCCCCCGGTCTGGGGAGTACGGAACCTTCCGGGTTCCAGCATATAGACCAGGGAAGGGGGGAGAGCCCGATCTCTCAGGCGAGCCGAAGCCTTCAGCACTTCCTCCAGTTGGTAGGCCCCCAGAGCGGTCAGCACGACCTGTTGACGTTCCACTTCATAACCAGCCCAGTCCAGACGAAAAGCGCCCTGCTCTAATAGGCGCGTTGCCTCAGCCGGGGTGAAAAGATCCGGTATCACTTCCATCTTGGGCACAACCAGGGTCCAGATCTGTCCCTGGGTCTGGTAAATTTCCCGCATGACTACCGCAGCGGTGTTGTAATCCGGCACGAACAAAACCCGGGACACGTCAAATGGCTCCCCCAGCATGGCCTCGGCCATGGACGGGTCCTGGTGCGAACGCTCATTTTTGGCGTTTTCCCAGGTATGGGAAGTGAGGACCAGAGGAATGGAAAGCCACCCCTGCTTTCGCCCCACCTCATTACAGTGGTCCGCGAAGATGACCTCTTGGCGCATGACGCCATGCATTTTGGCTCCGAAAGCCTCGTAGGTGTGGATGAAGTTGATTCCGCCCTTATTGGCCAGTGCGGCGGAGGCTACGGCTTCTTCATTGAGGGCGGTAATGACCGCACCGCAAATGTCTTCAGGAATGCCCGGCTCCGGATCAGTTACCCGGAATTTTAGATTCTCCAGGGTCTGGATCATCCGGTTGGAGCGCATCTCGTCCGGATTTCCCACCCGGGGACGGAGGTGAGGATTGGCCTTCACTGTCGTCAGGAACATGGCATCCACGGCCAACATGGGGGAGGTCTGGGTCCAGGTCGATCGATCCAGCCGATTCTCTGGAACAGGCCTGGAAACGAGCGGGGGTACTTGATGCAATTGCACCTCCCGTTTTGCCAGGGAATGATCACGCTCCCGGGGCCGGCCAGAAGCTTTGTGATACTGGAAGAGGGCCAGGCAGTCCCTGAGTTCCCCTATCGGAACCCACAGCCGTCGAGCACTATCATTAAAGTTCCTGGCGGCCACCGAATCAACGTGGGGGTTGGACATGAGAGGAAGATTGTGAGCCAAGTTGGTTCCTTCACCATAGAAGCCAGCACCTTTGGGGGCTAGGGCGATCCCGTAAGGGAGAGGTACCGGGTAACGTCCATCACCGGCTTTTAGCGTCTTGGAAGCGGCTTCCAATCGGCACTCCATCTCAAATATGGCCCAGACGAAAGCCGCGGGGTCTCGCCCGTCGAAAACAATGGGGTCAAAGCCGTTCAGCCGAAGATGGTCCACAAACCAGTCCGCCCCCCCCTGCTGGGACATGGTCGTCCTCTGGTCAATACGCCCTCCATTCTTGATCATGATCGGGATCACCAGCCCGCAGTCTTCGGCCCGCCACCAGCGGGGAATCCAGTCGCTCCCCCGCTGCTCCTCAAAGGCCCCGTCGCTCAAGAAGGCTACCAGCCTCTCCCCGGGCAGAGGCATATGCACGTATTGGAGTTCTGTGAATCCCAGGTATCCTCCTTCCGATATCCCGCCAGCGGTGTGAACGTTGACATGGCTGCCCAGGGGGGAATCCTGTCTTCCGTCTTCCCGGAGTCTGTAGGAATAGAAATCTCGGACATACCGGGTAAGGCCCTCATCGCCGAAATTGTACCGTTCGGCGTGGGCAGAGGTCATGTTCTCCACCAGAAGATTGACCGTATCGATGGCAGCTACACAATGCCCCTGGCCCATCACCCAGGAGCGCGTGTGTCCGGTGATTGCGTTGACCGCCATGTAGCCTGCGTATGCGGGCACCATATTGAGGGCGCCGCCGGTATGTCCATCCGGGGCGGGTTTGAAATCCTCGACAGTGAGCTCCCGTCCGTCGAGGTAAACGTTTTGGGCGTAAGTCTCGTGGGCCACCAACCACATGGCCGCACTCGTCAGCCGGTCCAGAGCGTAAAGCAGATCAAAAAGGGGAACGCCATCCCCCCGGGTGCTTCGACCCCACAGAAGCTCTGCCATGGAGATGATCCGGGCCTGAGTTTCGAGGTTATGTTGAATAACTCCATATCCCCTGGCCCAGCGGTCGGCCTGGGGGTTTTTATCGCGGTAGAGAGACACCCACTCCTGAGTACGGATGGCTTGAACGTTGTCACTCTGCATCGTTTATCCTCCTATTCTCCATAGAAGCTAGATCATCCCTGTGCCTTCTTGGACCTTTTCCAGATCTATTCAAGGTTATTTAATCCTTAACGACGCATACAGCGAAAGTATCCCGCGCGATTATCACTGCCTCATCCACGGGGATTACATAGGCATGCACCTTGGAATCATCAGTGCTTATCCGGCCCTCTACCCCCAGTGCGGTCGCATTGAGCCGGTCATTCAGGCGGAGCCCCAAAACCGATTTCCCCCGTGGACCACCCGGTGGCCCACGGCACTTAGATCCTTTAGAAGGCTGCAGGATTCCAGCCATTGGAAGGCCAAACGGGTGGCGACTCCGTGGTCTGCAACTGGGACACTCACCTGAAGCCTCTCCCCGTTCCCGGCAACGAACTTCAATTCTCCCGGGGCACCGATTCCATCGACGATGCCGCATGCCAGGCACTCCTCTTTTCCAAGGAGAATACCGCTTTCCAGGGCGATCGCCTGAAACTTCAGCGTCGAGCTGCCGCAATTAATAGCGAGAATGTTCATTTGGCCCATCCGTTACAAGGACGCGCAGGGGAGGGGACTCCCCTTTTTTATCCTGCCCCATGTACAGAGTGATGTGGGGAAAGGGAATTTCGATGTTCCTTTCGTTGAATTTTTTCTTCAGCCGGCGGTTGAATTCCCGGCCGACCCGCCATTGCTTGATCGGCTTGGTCGTTGTCCGAGCCTTGATGATGACCGCCGAGCTGGCAAACTGGTCCAACCCCAGTACGGGTCGAGAATACCCGCGCGCCTTTTAAAGCGATCAAGGTTAGAACCGACACCAAAAGGATATGCAATCCGCTGGTCAGCAACCATGCGCTTGCTTTCTGCAAATAAGCATTCAGTTCCATGCCTCCCGCCCCTTTCCCGAACGTGGCTTCCCTCAGGAATCTTCCGGTTCATCCTACAACTTTCCCCGGCCGAAGATTCGAGGGGCAGCCGCCTTGCGAATTTCCTCAGCGACCAAGATGCTTCCCGCTACCAGGACCACCACCCCCCAGTCATCCCATCCCAGCGGGACGGTGTAGAAGAAAGCCTGCAATAGAGGGGTATAAATGATCGTTAACTGGAGGAGGACAGCCAGACCGATGCCCCCCAGCAGCCAGCGGTTGGTGAACAGGCCCAGCCTGAACAGCGATTGCTGATCAGAGCGGGCATTCAAGGCGTTGAACCACTGGAAAGCCACCAAGATGCAAAAGGCAATCGTCCGGGCTTCCTCGAGACCGACTCGGGGCAGCTCCCATTTGAATATGAAGAAGGTCCCCACCGACATGAAAATGGCCACGAAGGCTATTCTGAGAAGCATGCCGCCATAGACGATTCCCGCCTTGACCCGGCGGGGAGGTTCTTCCAGAACGTTGCTGTGTTTGGGCTCCAGACCCAGGGGGATGGTACAAACTCCATCGGTTACCAGGTTGATCCAGAGAATCTGGACGGCAACGACGGGGAGGGGGATCCCGGCCAGGATGGCCAGGGTCCAGGTGAATAGCTCTCCCACGTTGGTGCTCAGGAGGTAAAACACCGAGCGGCGGATGTTGCCGAATATGACCCTTCCTTCTTCCACGGCCGCCACGATGGAGGCAAAATTATCATCTGTCAGGACCATATCCGAGGCCTCCCGGGCCACGTCCGTGCCCTTGATCCCCATGGCGATTCCGATATCGGCGGAGCGCAGGGCAGGGCCGTCATTCACCCCGTCTCCGGTCATGGCAACGGTATAACCTTTCGCTTTTAAAGCCTCGACGGTCTTCAGTTTATGAAGGGGCTCCACCCGGGCAAAGACCGAGATTCCCTCCACCCGGGCCTTGAATTCATCGTCGCTCATTTTTTCCAGTTCCAGGCCGGTAACTGCTTCCCCCGGCGGAAGACCCAGCTCCTGGGCGATGGCTTCCGCTGTCCTTTTTTGATCTCCCGTAATCATGACCACCTTGATGCCTGCCCGGTTGCAGGCAGCCACGGCCTCTTTGGCCTCTTTCCGGGGAGGATCGATCATTCCTACCAGGCCCACAAAGGTCAAGGCTCCCTCAAGGTGATCCGTGCAAAGCTGCTCAGGATAGGCGGGACATTCCATATAGGCGAGGGCCATCACGCGCAATGCTTTGGAGGCCATCTTTTGATTGATCTCTTCGATTTCCTGTTTCTTTTCGGGACTCATCTCCTGACTGGTTCCGTTTTGCTGGAAGAACCGGCTCATTTCCAGCACCCGGTCGACCGCCCCCTTCACGTAAGCGATGGCCTTGCCATCCCGTAATGGATGAAGCGTGGCCATGTAGCGCTTCTCGCTTGAAAAAGGCAGCTCGGCCAGGCGGGGCTTCTCTTTTTTCAGGTTCTCCGGCATCAGGCCTCCCTTCAGGGCAGCCACCAGCAGGGCCCCTTCCGTGGGATCCCCCAGAAGCCTGTATCTGCCGTTCTCTCTTTGGAGGGTGGAATCATTACATAGGGCTGAGATCTCAAGCGCCAGGGAGAGGTCCTCATCCTTCCCGGGTTCGAGGGCGCGCCCCTCTTCCCGGAACTCCCCTTCCGGTTGATACCCCGCGCCTGTAATTTCGATTTGTCTCCCGTCGAGGTAGATCTCCCGCAGGGTCATTTCACTTTCCGTTAGCGTGCCCGTCTTATCCGAACAGATAACAGTTACCGCACCCATGGTTTCCACCGCGGCCAATTTCCGAATCAGGGCGTTCCTCTTCGCCATCCTTTTCATACCCAAGGCCAGTACCACGGTCACCATGACCGGCAGGCCCTCTGGAATTGCGGAAACCGCGGCGGCTATGCCCAGGGTGAAAATGTCCTCAAAGCCGTATCCCTTAAAAATCCCCAATCCGATGAGTGCAACAACGATCCCAAGCACCAGCGCGCCGATATACCGTCCCAGGCGGGAGACATTTCGCTGGAGAGGGGTGGCTGGCGGCTTGGTTTCCTGGACCTGAGCGGTGATTTTGCCGATCTCCGTATTCATCCCGGTGGCCGTTACCACCGCGATTCCCCGGCCGTTGACCAGGGCACAACCCTGATGGACCATATTGCCCATGTCCGCTACGATTGCCTCACCTTCTATGGGGGCCACGAATTTCTCCACCGGAACCGATTCCCCCGTAAGGATCGATTCGTCCACGGATAGGTTGGCAGCCTCCAGAATCCGGGCATCGGCGGGAATTTTATCTCCCGCCTCCAGGAGAATGACATCTCCCGGCACCAGGTCGTAAGCGGGAATCTCAGCCACTCCTCCCCCCCTTAAGACCTTCGCCTTGGGCACCACCAGGCGCTTCAGGGCCTCCATGGCCCGCTCCGCCCTGTGTTCCTGAACAAAGCCAATGATGGAATTAATCACCACCACGGCCATGATCACCGCGGCATCGGTGGGCTTCTGCAAAATAATCAATTCAATGGCGGCGGCGGCGAGCAGAATATAAATGAGGGGGCTGGCCAGCTGGCGCAGTAGGACAACCGGCCAGGGAACCTTTCTTTTTTCGCGGAGTTCATTGCGGCCGCATTTCTTCAGACGTTCCCTGGCTTGCTCTTCTGAAAGACCATAAGACCCGGATTCAAGAGCCTTTAAGACCTCTTCCTTGCTAAGATTATGCCATCTCTCCATATGGGCTCCTCTAATTGCTGCCTTAATTATTACATCGATAAATGGAAGAACTAGTCTTGTGCATGGGAGTCATTTTCCCTGTGGGGCCTGATTGATTTTTCAGGTGAGGCACATCACCGGACGTTCAAAAATTCCTATCGCTTCCTTCGCCTGTTCAGCACTTCCCTGATTTTATTCTTGAGCTCCGTCAGATCGGAAGACTTGACGATATATTCTTCGGCCCCCCAGGTCATGAAATTATCCTTGTACTGGGGGTAGGCCGTATTCAGGATTACCGGGATTTGGCGGTTCTTGCCCAACATGGCAGTCAAACCCTCTATTCCATTCATGATCGGCATTCGAATATCCATGACCACCACATGGGGGGATTCCTTCTCGAATTTCTTCAGCGCCTCCTTCCCGTCACGGGCCACGATCACATGATAACCTTCCTCGCCCAGTTCCGCCTGATACAGGGAAAGCAGGCTGCTATCGTCGTCCACGCAAAGAACCTTTTCCATGCCAAGCTCCTTCTGCAGGCTCGGTTAAGTTAGTCTGCTGTCTTCTCTTCCGGGTTCTCCCGGGGAATTGGAGAAGATCTCCAGATGGACCAGTTATGGCACTCCTGATCAGGGATGGTCGCGGGGATGATGATTTTCCCTTCTTTATCCCTTTTTGGACAAGTCGCTAAGCGGGATACCCAGGGCCTCTGCTACCCCTTTGCCATATGCCGGGTCAGCCTTCAAACAAATACCTATGTGCCTCAGTTTGACTTCCCGTGGGGCATCACCCATTGCCCGTGCGGTATTGCCAAAAAGAGCCGTCTGTTGGGCTGGGTTCATCAGGCGGAATAGTTTCCCGGGTTGAGAATAATAATCATCATCCTCTCGATGATTCCAATGGTCCGCAGCTCCTTCCAGACTCAGCGGCGGCTCGGCAAACTCCGGCTGCTGCTGCCATTCCCCATAACTGTTGGGTTCGTACCCAAGCGTGCTGCCGTAATTGCCATCAACCCGAATGGCGCCATCGCGGTGATAGCTGTGGAACGGGCAGCGAGCCCGGTTGACCGGGATGAGATGGTGGTTGACCCCGAGCCGGTAGCGCTGGGCGTCGCCATAGGAAAAGAGCCGCCCCTGCAGCATCTTGTCCGGTGAGAAACCAAGGCCGGGAACGATGTTGGCCGGGTTGAAGGCCGACTGCTCGACCTCGGCAAAGTAATTTTCCGGATTGCAGTTCAATTCCAGAACACCCACCTCGATCAGAGGATAGTCCTTCTTTAGCCAGACCTTGGTGAGATCAAACGGGTTATACGGGCACTTGGCCGCATCCTTCTCCGGCATCAGCTGAATGTACATGGTCCACTTCGGGAAGTCCTTTCTCTCAATGCTCTCGTACAGGTCGACCTGATGGCTCTCTCGATCCTTGCCGATGATGGCCTCGGCTTCTTGGTCCGTTAGATTCTTGATCCCCTGCTGGGTGTGGAGGTGATACTTAACCCAGAACCGCTCATTCTTCGCATTGATCATACTGAAGGTGTGACTGCCGAAGCCGTGCATGTGACGATACGACGCCGGAATGCCGCGGTCGCTCATGACAATGGTGACCTGGTGCAGCGCCTCCGGAAGCGATGTCCAGAAGTCCCAGTTGTTACGCGCACTGCGCAGGTTGGTGCGGGGGTCCCTCTTGACCGCGTGGTTGAGGTCGGGGAACTTCAAAGGATCGCGGAGGAAGAAAACAGGAGTATTGTTCCCAACCAGGTCCCAGTTGCCCTGGTCGGTATAAAACTTGATCGCAAAACCGCGGATGTCGCGCTCCGCGTCGGCTGCGCCGCGCTCACCGCCCACAGTCGAAAAGCGTACGAAAAGATCCGTCTTCTTGCCCACTTTGGCGAAGATCGAAGCCTTAGTGAACCTGGTTATGTCGTGGGTCACGGTAAAAGTTCCGTACGCCCCCGAGCCTTTGGCATGCATTCTCCGCTCGGGGATGACCTCTCGGTCGAAATGGGCAAGCTTTTCCAAGAACCAGACATCCTGCAGCAGCATCGGACCGCGCCGCCCAGCGGTCAGGACGTTCTGATTATCGGGAACGGGGGCCCCGGCACTGTTAGTCAATCTCTTCTTTTCATCTTTCATGGCAATTCTCCTTTCGAGTTTTGATCTTGTTCAGCTAACGCTGCCGCTCCCCGGGACCCGGATCCATTCGCAGAAAATTGGCAACGCCCTTCACCTTTGCGGATTAGCAGTCAAAAACCGAAAAAATTGTTCTTCATCTGCTTGGCCTTCCCGCTCTTTGTTGCGCTTTTCCCGGGTAAGGGGCATGGCACTTCTTTTGACCGAACGGAGACATAGGTAACAAAGAATTCTGGGGACATGGGTAACACTTTTCTATAAGATTCATAGGCAAAGGAGACGCCTATGAGTTGGAAAGGGGTTACCGTCATGGATCAGAAAGTTCGA
>Ga0315282_10002717_pt1 | contig 32210 bp, 38 predicted proteins | sample YL17G07_20_MG_FD_203693 | JGI IMG/M metagenome (GOLD analysis project Ga0315282, IMG submission 203693) | Sediment microbial communities from Yellowstone Lake, YNP, Wyoming, USA - YL17G07_20 | ecosystem: Environmental > Aquatic > Freshwater > Lake > Sediment | place: USA: Wyoming | collected...
TGATTCATGTGCTCAAAGCTTGATGCTTCGGTGGATTTCGCCACCGGTGGATAACCCTCCGAAGCCTTGGCGTAGGAGGGTATATTCAATGGAGGTACCACGGGCTTTGCCCGTGGGGCTCCATTTACCGGCTTTGCCACTGAGAATTCAATATCGCTCGCTCCCTAAATATTTGATTGCCGACGGCGAAATCGGTCTATTATAATGATCCTATGGATGAAGTGGTTCGGTTTCTAATCGGCCAGGGATATATTGTCCTTTTCTTGTGGGTGCTTTTTGAGCAACTCGGTCTGCCCATTCCAGCTGCACCGATACTGCTTGCCGCCGGGGCGTTGGCTGGCATTGGAAAATTGAATTTTGCTCTTGTCTTCGGTTCAGCCTTCCTGGCCGCATTGTTAAGCGATCAATTCTGGTATCAGGTTGGCCTCCGTCGAGGGGGTAAGGTTTTATCTTTCCTCTGTCGCATCTCCCTGGATCCTGATTCCTGCGTTCACAGTACGAGAAGGATTTTTGCCCGCTATGGTGCTCGTTCACTCCTTGTCGCCAAGTTCATCCCCGGGATGAATACCATCGGACCCCCTCTGGCAGGAATCTTTCGCATGCGTCTTCTCCGCTTTCTTTTCTTCGATGGCCTCGGGGTTTTTATCTGGGTTGGTGTTTTCACTCTCCTGGGTTACCAATTTGGCCACGAGATTGAAGAACATGTCACCAACACCCACGGCATGGGAGCCTGGATTGGGCTGGTTGTTCCCGTTCTTTTGGCTGCCTATATCCTTTGGAAATATATCCAGCGCCGGCGGTTTCTTCATCAGTTAAAGGTTGCCCGAATCACTCCTGAAGAAGTGAAACAGAAACTTGACGCCGGTGAAGACCTTTTGATTTTGGATCTCCGGGATGCCCTTGAATTTGAAATGGAACCTCACACCATCCCGGGCGCCTTGCACCTCTCCGTAGAAGAACTGGAGGAGCAACATCACAAGATCCCTCGCGATCGCGAGATCGTCCTGTTTTGCACCTGACCCAATGAGGCTTCGAGCGCCCGGGCGGCGCTGTTACTGAAACAGCGAGGCATTACGCGAGTCCGGCCTCTTGCCGGAGGCTTTGAGGGATGGGTTGAAAGGGCTTTTCCCGTTGAGTCTCTAAACCCGCGGCCGTTATCAGTGACTCTTCCGCCGGAGTGAAGGCCTCTTCGCATCGATCGGTGGAAGACAACCCCTTGCGTCAGATTGGGAGGAACGCACCATGATGCCGATTGGCAATGCTGAAAGAGGAATGGGGATTCGATAAGAACTTGATCCATGAAAAATACAGAAACGTGGTGATCGCCGTAGAAAAGATTTTGATCGCAAAGAAGCTGTAAAAGAAATTAGGTTCCGACTGCTTCATATGTCGTCTTGACTATTGCCACGCCCGGAAGCCGTTCCTAACAAATTCTGCTGGTATCCTCTGCATCGATATAGGTATTCGATATCTTTCCATATCCCTTCCCGCCTGGAAAGACGCATCAACTTGAAATCGTGAGAAGGCATGATTATTTATAGCATGTAGATGCAACTGGTTGTGATCAGCACCAGAAATGTTAGAAGCAAAGGAGGAATAAAAAATGAACAAAATGACAAAGATTCTTGTTGGATTGGGTTCGATTTTCTGCCTGATCCTTTTGGGAAGTGGTGCTTTTTCCCAGGCGTATAGCGATGAGTTCCAAACCGCAGAGGTGGGGGGCGCCTATCTCCAGCCAATGGGGTGGAATACCTTTGAAGCGAGTTGGTTGATCGGCCACCGCGTTACAACCACCACCGGCGCAATTTTGGGGCAAATCAGTAGTCTTGTGATCGACAAGACGAACGGACAGGTTGCTCTGGTCGTGCTTTCCGATGTGCCGAACTTGGGCGGGGAGTCATTGGCGATTCCTTTCAGTTCGATCACAAACATCGGTGCGGGCACGTGCGAATTCAACCCGGGGAGCATGGAGATCGGACCGTCTCTCGAGCCCAATTATGTGACCGATGATCCGTATGTTTACGCATTGACCCGTTTTCCGAGTTATTCTGAATTCTACGGTCTCCCATCTACGATAGATGTTGCCTGGCTTACCGATATCTACAGGCACTATGGCCAGGTCCCTTATTGGGTAGCAGAAGGGGAGCAAGCGCCCAGCTCAATGGAGCTTTTTGAGAGCACCAGATTGATGGGTGCCGAAATTCAGTTGTCCAGCGGGAGGGCAGCCGGAGAGATTAATGATTTTGTGATCGATCCTTCGGATGGACGCATTGCCTTCTTAGTCCTTTCCGACGTTCCCGGAAGACCGGACACGCTGGTTGCAGTTCCATTCAGTACGCTGTCAACCGGTGAAAATGGTTTTGTGCTCGACACCAGTAAGGAGCAGCTGGCATCTGCACCCAGCTTTGAGGAGTTTACAGATCTGAACAACATCAGGTGGGCTGAGAATGTTTACCGGTACTTTGGCCTGGAGCCATATTGGACTGAAAGGATGGAAATGGCACCGGAACCCATGCCGGCCAAACCTGAAGGCATGGGGCCAAGACCGGGTTCGTTGACATGGTACCAAATGTACGGCTATTGAGAAGAGGTGAGACACCCGCCTTACGAGGACAGCGAGAAAAACTATCTCGCTGTCCTTTTTTTATGCGCCTGGCAGGGGGCACTCGACCCCAGTCTGATCGGCCTTCCCCTTTTTCCATTCCTTCTCCTATAGAGCCTGTCCCCACTTCGGGACTACCCAATCAACGGTAGAGGTGAGCGAGTAACCGCGCTTCTTTGCGCAATCGGCGGCTGCTTCTTCCAGTTGCCGATTACCGCTGTTAAGAAAATCCACCACCATTGTTTTGTTCCAATTTTTATTTAACGACTCTATCAAAACAGGTTCTGATCCAGGTTGACCACGGCGGATAAAAAAACGGTAGGCTCCCTCTACGACCTCTAAGTTCCTGCTCTTTAAAGCGGGAATTAATATTTCACCAGCACGGGGGTCATTTATCTCTCCGATCGCCTTCGCCGCAGACTTTCTGACATAGCAATCATCATCCGTCTTCATAGAAGCGACAAGAGGCTCAATCGCACGGGGGTCCCTTATCTTCCCGAGTGTCCGTACCGCCCTCCTTCTCACACGCCACGAGTCGTCGTTCAGCATTTTGATCAGTGGTTCAACTGCAGGATTGCCGATATTCACGAGAGCGTCTTCTGCGCTCCATCTGACACTCCGATCTTTATCCTTCTTCAGGATAACAATCAATGGTTCCACGGCACTGGAATCTTTTAAATCTCCAAGCTTTCGTGCCGCCTCCTCTTTCACAACCGGGTGTCTACTCCGTAACTGGTTAATTAATTTGTCCGCGTCTCCCGCCTCTGAGTTTCCAACGATAAAAAGAAAAGAAGAAGAGATTATTAAGCTGATGAAAATCACGAGTGCTTTACCAAGATAGCCTTCGGGTTTATGATGCCTCATCGTAGACCTCCAATCTCACGACATAAAATGTTGTGATAGACGTTTTTGGCAACCAGGAGCGACAATTTGATAATTTCAGCGTTAATTGACCAGGCTGGTGAAAGTGGAAAGACCTCCCAAGAGGTATCGTCAAGACCTCCCCAGAGGCTTTGCAATGGTACCTTTCGGATTCCCCCCATAGAGATTTCCCTCGTCCCAAAAGGTTTAGCTCTGAAAGTGGCCTGCTTTATAGCGAGCAGTTCTGTCAAAGACCTAATATTATTTTTATAAAGATTAAATAGAAAAGTCAACAAAAACATTGTGAGTAACGTTTATGAGAAAAAGGACTGTATTTTGAGCGCGGGCCCTGGCCTTTATGCACCTGCGCAGAAGACCGCAGGCTCTGCCCAGACCACAGGCTTTGCCCGTGGGGCTCCATTTCCGCCTTGAAATTTAAAATGATAGGATGCTATTTTAATATTGAAAGGGTAAAGATTTTTTTAAGGAGGCCTCAAATGGTAATTAAAAATTTTCCTCAAGAGATCAAGAGATTTGAGATAGAGACCTATGAAAGGCCGAAAAATCTGGAGGAATTGAAGAGAACCCATGTTCCCTTTTCCGGATCGCCCCTGAAGCATCCCCTTGATCCTAAAAAGGTCATCTTAATTCCGGACCCTTACACCAGCAGTCCCTTCTACTATGAGTTCAAGAGTGAGGATGTCGCCTTTGCCGAGAGGCTTCCGAGCGTCGTGGACTTGAAAGGCGAAACCGTGACCATGGTCAGATTTTGGGTGAAAAAAATGAGCGTGGGAACGCTCTGCACCCCTTTTGTGGTAGAAGAGACAAAGACGTAGACCTAAATCAGGCTGAAGAGTTTAGCATGCGTCCGTCGGCAAACAACTCACCAAAATCGCCTCTTTGAATTCTTATTCCTCCTGAGTATAATGGATTAATATGAACGCATTAGGAAACCAGATAGACTAAATAAACCAGACAGACTACCGAAGGATGAGGGCTGTTCGAAATCAATGGGAAGGAGGTCTATTTATGGCAGATGCGACAATCAAGCTACTGCAGGAACTGACCGAAGCGCCTGGCATTTCAGGCTATGAGCAAGAGGTCCGTGAGATCATTCGGAGACATCTCCAGGCCATTACGACCGTCGAGCAGGATCGGTTAGGGAGTATCGTGTGTCGAAAGAATGGCGAAACGGAAAAGCCGAGAATTATGCTGGCGGGACACATGGACGAGATCGGATTTATTGTCAAACTTGTGACCGATGAAGGCTTCATCAAATTCAGTCCTGTCGGAGGATGGTGGGGACATGTGATGCTGGCCCAGCGCGTTGTCATCAAGACCCGGAAGGGGGATGTGGTCGGCCTCATCGGTTCAAAACCTCCTCATATCTTATCCGATGAGGAGCGGAAGAAACTTCAAGAGCCGAAGGACATGTATATCGATGTCGGGGCCGGCTCTTCTGCTGAGGTGAAAGGATTAGGCGTCAGCCCAGGTGACCCCATCATTCCAATCTGCCCATTCACAATCTTGGCGACGGGCAAGGCTTACCTGGCCAAGGCATTCGACGACCGGGTCGGGTGCGCACTGTTCATCGAAGTGATTAAGGGGCTCGGTCGGGAAAGACATCCAAACACAGTGTACGGGGTTGGCACTGTCCAGGAAGAGGTGGGCCTTCGAGGGGCACGGACGAGTTCCTGGGTGGTGGAGCCGGATGTAGGGCTGACGATGGAGGTTGGTGTTGCAGGGGATGTTCCGGATGTTAAGAAAGACGATGCCCAGGGAAAGCTCGGAAAAGGTCCAATCATCGTCATCCGGGATGGAAGCATGTTGCCGAACATCAGGCTTCGGGATCTTTTCGTGGATACTGCGGAAAAGTTAAAAATTCCCTACCAATTCGATATGTTGGAGCGTGGCGGGACTGATTCCGGGGCAATCCACCTTCACCGTCAAGGGGTGCCCAACCTTGTTATTGCCGTTCCTACCCGGCACATCCACAGCCATGCAGGTATTATCTACCGAGATGACTTTGACCACGCCGTGAAGCTTGTCACCGCTGCCATCAAGAAACTTGACAGACCGACAGTGGAGCGCCTGACAAAATGAAAGGGGATTGAATAATTTTCCGAATGACACGTCTAAATAATCGAAGAAGGAAAACTGACTTATCATCAGGCGTTGTAGAGGAAAAAGGCAAATTGTTTTAAAATTGTAGTAAGTCAGGGAGGTTGATAATTATGAAAAAACTCTTGATACTGAGCTTGATCGTATTAAGCATTTTTCTTACAAGCGGATCAACAGCCTTTGCATGGCATCGCGGCCACTTTGGAATTTTTCTTCCTCCCCCGCCCTTTTGGGTGGGACCCCCTGCGGTTTATTACAGGGGATACTACCCACCTTATTACGGGCCGGATTATTACAGTGGCCCTTCTCGGTATTGGGTCCCGGGGCACTGGGAGGGCAGATGGACTCCCTATGGATGGCAGCGAGCCTGGGTTCCAGGTTACTGGCGTTAAGGTCCCTGATGACCAGTAAATCCTGTTAGGAAGGGCAGGGGTTCGGCCCCCGCCCTCAGCCTATTTCCAGCATCACTCGCACGAATGCCGGGTTTTCTAAGCGTATAAAGCGATCGGCTTAATCCAATTTTTTCACCCAGTCTGAGATCATCTGCGCGAGTTTCTTCTTTTGGGTATCGTTCAAATTGCTCTGAAAGCCGAGCAGGAGGTCAAAGGCGCGACTAATTCGTTGAGCTTCCGCTTTAGTTGACTCCTGAAAGAGTCCGGTCATCTTTCCGATGTCCGGATTTTCTTTGATCGCTTCCTCCTTAATCTTAAGGAACGTTTCCTTCTCTTCTACTCGCCCCTCCTGGAAATTCTTGTGAATTTCCGCTTTCAACCCTTCCAACTTTGCCTTTTGATCCTCGTTGAGGTCGAGCTTCCCGGCGCTCTTGTCCACCATTTTGATAAACAAGTATTCAGCCTTTGCCATCATATCCCCCGTTCGAGGCTTACACCCGACAACCAGCCCTCCTAAAAAAAACACCGCCATGAGATAAATGAAAAACCTATTTAATCTCATCGTCTTTTCCTCCTTTCAAAAAACCGACTCGATGACTTATTTTGCTATTTTAAACTTAATAATCAGGGCTATGGAAAGTCAACCCTTTCACTATTTAGGGCGTGGGATCTTCTTTAAGCTGAGGAATAGGGGATTGAAGCTTCTTTCCACATTCCGGACAGAATTCCGGGCCTTTTCTATCCGTATCCGAGAGACGATTTGAGAAGAACATCACACATCGAGGGTTTCCACAATGTCCCAGTCCGTAGGTATGCCCCAGTTCGTGAACCGCTTCGGTCAAGACCCTTCGATGAAAAAGGTCTTGATCTTCGGGCAGGTGATAAAACGTTTGCCTCAGACGGGTGATGGAAATCACCGCGGCTTTTGGGCTCGCCTGGCCGAAGACGAAGTTTAGTTCAGGAACGAATAAATCGTGGTCCACAACCCCTAAGATTTTTTCATAAGGAGCGTACTCTTTTTTCTCCATGATGGCATTGAGTATGGCAGTGGATAAGTATTGGTTTCTTTTTTTGTTATAGGCATAATCTGTATCGGGCATTCCTTTCCCTATGACTACTGGTTTTTTAAACACTTTGTTTAGATCATCCTTTAGGACCTGGATGACTTTCTTATCTATTTCACCGATGGGAACTAAGAGAATAGCCGACAAACCGATTGACAATGTTAAGTTTAACATTCCCTCGTTCCCGTGCCCCCCACTTCCAAAAAGTTTCAATATAGTATATATTATAGACCAGATTCGATTCTTGGAAAATCTATACTTGGGGGGAGAGGGCTGATATTCAATGAGGAAGAGGTTCAAGGACAAAGCTCGAAGCTGCGCATTATGTAAACCACATAAGAGAAGACGTGCGAATTGATGGAAACGTAGGGACTTAGACTTTATGGAAAGATCCGAGGCAGAGATGAGGAATCTGGAAAACGAGAGCAGGAATTGACTCTGGCAGAGACAGAGCGGACATGAAAAAAGAAAAGCTGCTCAGAAAGCTGCTCTCCGGTTCCTCGAATATCAGATTCTCAGAACTCCAAGCAGCTTTAGAGACGTTTGGTTTCAGGTTAGATAGGATAAGCGGAAGCCACCACATCTATGTCCATCCGAGAATTCCGGAGCTCATGAACATTCAGGATGTGAAGGGTAAAGCCAAACCCTACCAAGTGAGGCAATTTCTTGCAATGGTTGAAAGGCATAATTTAAAATATGTGAAGGAGTAGGCATGAAAGATTATCATATTAATGTTTTCTATAGTGAGGAGGATAAAGGTTATATTGCCGATATTCCCGACTTGAAGCACTGCTCAGCGTTCGGAAATACACCCGAAGAAGCTCTCGCGGAGGTTTTGAAGGCCAAAGAAGCATGGCTTGCGGCAGCGAAGAAAAATCGGAAACCTATCCCTGAACCAAGCTATCGCCCGTTGATTTACAAAGTAGCATAACCTGGATAGACTTCTCACTCTTTCACTTTACAAAACCAATCCATGACTTTCTCATCATAATAGATCAGATGGACTGCCTTGTCACTTCCCTTGATTTTGAAAAATCTTTTTCTTGACCTGTCATCAGATCTTTCTTCGATCCATCGCTTCAAAATTTCTGTCACCTCTATTCTTTCGCCGTGGAAAAGGATTGTCCTCGGAGCTTCCTCATCCCGATAACCCGAATAAGCGATGACTTCGATCTTTTCTTCAAACATATCTTAAGCAATTTTCGCAGAAAAAGTCCGATTCCTGACTATTTTCCGACTCGTGGAAGTAGTTAATTTAGTTTTAGCCCTGCTCTTTAATCATTTTCTGGTACTCGTCATGTGTTCCAATCCAGAACCATAACAATCCTTCAGAAACCTGGACGGCAAGTGCACGATAGTGCAGGCCGACTCTCACCGAGCTGTATTTTCCGGTCCTCTTGAAGTGAAGAGAAGGATGTCGAGGGTTTGATTTTAGGATTTCGTAGCATTGATCAGCGAGTTTTCGGATGTTGATTGGAAGTCGTTGGTAGGTTTCCCAAAAAGAAGGCGCAGCAAAATGCTTCAAATTTCCCTCGTTCTTCCAGCTTTATGGGCTGCTATCGCCTCTTCTGCTAACTTATCCAATCTCCCTGCCGAAACATCCCTTTCAATTTCCTTATCCCATTCATCAGAGTCGTACCTTCGAAACCAGTCCCTAAAGACCGCAAGTTCATCTGGGTTGAGCTGCTGGACCTCATTTTCTAATTTCTCCACTTTTTTCATAACCATAAACCTCCATTTCTTTCATTCCGGTAAACCGTACTTCGCACGGATTTCTTTTACGTCCTTGGTCCGACCCGCCTTGCTGTCGGCCAGCCCGCGCTCAACCGCTTCCCGGACGTAAATTTCCCGCATGAGATCATCCCAGGTAGCGTTTGGTGGCATCCGATCGATGATCCTGTGGGCTTCGTCCTTTTCCATGATTATCGACATAGCATTCTCTCCTTCTTTCTTGTCATACAGTAGCACCAAACTGAGCGGGTTTCAATTTATCCGAAGCCCAACGAGCCTGTAGAAAAGGTCACTTTTTTAAAAACTGCTTCTTCTGCTGGATCAGAAATACCAATCACCTAACATATGAAGAGTATACTCAAACGTCCCCGGCAAGATCTGTCGATACAAAGTATATCGGTATGAATTTACCCTGGAAATAATCATAACCCTTATATCTCGCCATCCAGTCCCTCCTAAGCGGTCTCCGCTCTATTGTCTGTTACTGATATGGCGATATTATCACGCTTCCAGAACTTTTTCTACAGCCTCAAAGTAAAGGTCACCGGGAGCCGGATTTATCGGCGATCCGGTGGACCGACTTGTTAGAGCCTCACGGTAATGATCGACCATTTGTCCTTATGATCCTCCAGATCGGATGGGGCAATCGCACAATGTAGAGATTCAGGTTTCCGCGGTCTTACTCCGCCATGCGAATCAAGCCAGTGCATATAGTTGGCAATTGTGATGTCTTGGACTTCTGACCACTCCAGAACATAGAATTGATCCTTGCCGTACTCCTCAGCCGCGAGGACAAACACACATACAAGACCTGGAATCGACAATGGTTTCTTGGCTCCGATTAGTTGTCTGTTTCCTTCAAGAGTAACGTTGGCAAACTTGTCGATCGAAAATTGCCAAGATCCACCCTTGATTGTCTTGACTTGAATTGGGCATGATGACCCCTTTAGATCGGTGGCGATTAGATCGAAATCAGGAACATTGCCAGAGAATGTTGCGACAAGAAGCCCCTTTCTGGCAAGCTCGCACGCGACAAGATATTCGCCAACTTGTTTAATCAGCTGATTACTGCGCCCGGTTGCCATAATTGCTCCTTTCTAATCATAGGCTCTAACGTCTCAGGCTGACTTGCCGCTGCTTTTGGCTTATAAGTGTTAGAGGATTGTCTCATATCTTGTTTAAGGTTAAAGACAATTGATATTCGAAAAGCTGAAAGTCTGACTGATCCTCTGTCCCCTTTCTCAACTCTTCAGAAAGTTCTCTTGCAATTATTATGACTCTCACTCTGCCTGTCTTGAATACGTCCTTAATCATATTTCGATAGTACAGTGCTTGGCCAATTGTTCTTTCGTAACCGCGACTGACTTTAAGTTCGATAACGACAAAAACATTATTCCTGTCGATGGCTAATATATCGATTCGCCTTTGAGTATTTGGGATGAGAAATTCGATTCCTTTTTCTCCACTGTCTGATACATATAACTTTAGACCGTCTTCAATGATACGAAGGTTGTTCGCCAAATAATTTCTTAAGTCATCCTCATAAGCGAATTGAGTCTCTTCGACCGGGCTTTCTTCTTCACTTTCATCATCATCATCTTGTATTATTCCTTCCTGGTCATCTAAAAAACGCTGACACAAATGTTCGAAAAATCTGGTTCTTGAAATTCCCTTTTTGGTCTTCCCAGAAGGCCACACCTCGTCGGCAAACCTATCGAATAAATTCTTCTCTTTGACTAGAACTATGATTTTAGCCCGCCTCAAAGTACTACTGTATGACTTAAATTTGTCGGAGGAAGTTTTTATCTCTATTGCCTTATCTCCAAGGCCATTGTCTTGCAGAAACTGATAGGCTGCTGGAAGGGAAAAATTTCGATTGTATTCTATATTTTGATCCATATTGTGTATACCTCTAACTTATTTTTTAAGCTTATTCTATGTATGGTGTCATATTATAGTTGGTAGAGAAGGTTTGTCAACGAATAATCGTTAATTTGTTGTTGAAAATCGACTCACTTGTGGGTATGGCGGCATGCAATTACTAAGGAGTCCGTAATTGAAAAGATATATCGTTGCGAAAATCTCCCCCACCCCCTCTCCTTCGACAAGCTCAGGATGGTGAGTCTCGTCGAACCATTTGCCAAAGAGGGGAAATTCCTCTCTTTTGTAAAGGGAGGATAGGAAGGATTTGATTCAAGAACTGCTCGGCCATCAAAAACTCCAGACCACCATGATCTACACTCATATGGTTTCAAAAAATATTCTGGGAATGAGAAGTTCTCTTGATAGATAAGCATCCCGAGACATTTTATTCCAATTTTTCCAGCGAGGACTGAGCACCCTGATCGGGTTGGTGAGTTTGGCTAATGAAATCTGAAATCTCTTCTAATAGGGAGTCTCTGTTCTTTTTTGTTATTTCAAAGAGCCTGACATCCTTTCTTTCCTTTACCTCTGCGATCAACCCGCTTCCCTTCAAGGCAATCGTCGCGATCACCCATTTTTCGGAATCCAGAATTTCTTTCAAGATTTCTTGAAATCGAAGGGAAAGGCATTCCATCTTTCCAATCTCATCGATGATGATGAGACAGGTGAAGGTGTCGAAAAAAGAGATGGAACCGAGAAAATCTTCAAAGGCCTTTATGTCCACCTTGTACTGACCCACCTGAAAGGGACTTCCGATCTCCTTATGGGAAAGAAGGCCTCTCTTCCCTTCGAGGCTGATCAACTCAAACCCCTTTCGCTCACCTCCCTCTCTTATCTCTTCAGTATAGAAACCAACCGGATGAAGACTCTCCAATGCATCAGAAAGTTTCTTGATCAGGGTGGTCTTGCCAACACCGGGGAGTCCTGTGATGAGAAGGTTCTTCTTTCTTAAATTCATCGTTCGGGTCCTTCGCCCGGTTCACTTTTTTCCGAAACGGAGGAATCGTTCTCTCCCGTGACCTCTTTGTACTCCGGGATGACGATCCCTCTTTGTATCATAACGTTGTAAATGATATTCGAACGGTTGATCACATATCGTTGATCTCCAAGGGGGTTGTATTTTCTTGGATTCGGGAGGACGGATGCCAGCCTGGCCGCCTCTTCAGGAGTCAATTCAGAGGAAGGTTTTCCATAATAATGTCGCGAGGCGGCTTCCACACCAAATATCCCGTCTCCCCACTCCACCACATTGAGGTAGAGTTCAAGAATTCTCTTTTTTGAAAGGACCCTCTCCATTCTCCAGGTGATGACGGCCTCGGAGATCTTTCTGAAGATAGACTTTTCGGGAGAGAGGTAAAGATTTCTTGCGAGCTGTTGGGTAATGGTGCTCCCGCCGAACTTAAATTTTTTGGCTTTGAGATCCTTTTCAGCCGCTTTCTGGATGGCTTCGTAATCAAAGCCTTCATGCTTCCAGAATTTATCGTCTTCTGCGATAAGGACGGCCTTGACCAGGTAAGGCGATATTTTCGAAAGGGACGTCCAGACCTGGTAAACCCGGTAAGGTTTCCTCTTCTCTTTGGACGCCTTCTCGCGATATTCCATGAGCGCCGTCTTTTTTGGGTATTCTTTTTTCAGCTTTGAAGGATTGGGTATCAAAAGATAACAGAGGAGGGAGAGAAGGCCTGCAAAAATGAGGAGAAAAATAAGCCATCTTCCGCTTCCCTTTCTTTTTTTTCTTCGTTCTTTCAACTTCTTTTCACCTTGACTACATCCTTAAGCAATACTAATTTTAATAAAGGAGGTATGATGATGACACATTGTGCAAACTGCAACAGAGATTTAAAGGAAGGTGAGGAGTTTGAGCTTGTTCGCCTTCAACTTTGGAAGACAAAGGTGGGGAACAAGGAGTGTAAATCGCCAGACTTGGATAAAACAGAAGCCTATTGCCTCCCGTGCGCGCAAAAAGCACTGAAGTGAATGTTCGAATCCTTAACGAAATTTTCGACCCGAGATTTCTTGAAACCAAAAATCGACAATCGGAAATCAAGAATTTTGATCCCTACCCTCTCACAAAGGGATTATGTCGCCTCTCGTACTGTATGGTTGAGGTGGGCGAGGAGCCGTAATTATGGCCGGGGAAGACCACGGTCTCCCCGGGCAAGACGTAGAGCTTCTTTCGAATGGAATTCTCCAACACATCCCACGAGCTCCCAGGAAAATCGGTCCTTCCTACCGAACCCACAAAGAGGGTATCGCCCGTAAACACCATTCCGTCTAAATGGAGGGACATCCCACCCGGAGAATGGCCTGGTGTGTGAAGCACCTTTAGTTTCACATTCCCCACCTGAATGATCTCTCCTTCTTTGACTTGAATGTCGGCGGGAGGAGAGGCGGTGGCTCCGAACATCTCCAGGAGATAGGGAGGCGTCTGGACCAGGGCGGATGCATCCTCTTGATGGATGATGATCTTTGCCCCGGTCTTCTTCACCATCTCCGCGTTTCCCATGATGTGGTCCACATGGGAATGGGTATTGACGATATATTTAATCTTATTGAGTCCCTGAGATTTTGCCTCCGAGAGAAGCCTCTTGGCATCATCCGCAGGATCGATGAATAGCCCCTCCTGGGTCTCCTCATCTCCGACCAGATAGCAGAAGACTGCAAAATTTCCAACCTCATACTGTTTAACAACCATGCTGATCCTCCGTCTCGCTCGTCTTTTTACGAAAATGCTGCAGAATGCCCCACCTTGCGGGCGGGGATGAATGAAGCGATTTCAAAAATCCGATAGGCCGGACATTCCTGTCTGGCAGCTGCATTTTCGCCGGGACTGGAAAGTCTCGGCTATCCGTGAAGCCCCCTTGTGCCTGCCTGCCGGTAGGCAGGGGCGGCGACTCCACTACTATAATTCATGGACTGCTGATCTTCAACGTTTGCCCCTCAGGTCTTTTCGGCGGGTTCGGGAAGTTTTTCTAATTTCACCTTTGCAATTCTCTGCCCCACCATTTCTACAATTTTTATCCGCTTTCCTTCGGTTTCCACCTTATCGCCGGCCTGGGGAATTTTTTGCAGGGCCGTCATCAAGAATCCACCCAGGGTTTCATATTCCGGCGATTCCGGTAGGCCGATATGATAATCCTCTTTTAGATCCCTGAGGCTGATCGATGCATCGATTAACATCGTTCCGTCCGAGAGTTGAATCACCGGGCTTTCCACATCGTATTCGTCCCTGATCTCTCCAACGATCTCTTCGATCAGATCTTCGATGGTCGCCAGGCCCGAGATCCCGCCGTATTCATCCACGACCAGAGCCATATGGATTCGCTTTCTCTGCATCTCCCTCAAGAGGAGGCTGATTTTCATCGTCTCAGGGATGAAATAAGGAGGTTTGATGATCTTTCGGATATCGACCTGTCCTGTTTTTGCAAGAGTGGTGAGGAAGTCCTTTGCATAAAGGATTCCACGGATGTCATTGACTTCTCTTCCGTACACAGGATAACGAGAAAACTGTTCCTCTTCGATCAGGGAAACGATTTCCTGAACCGGTTTATCAATCTGGATCATCACCATCTGTGTATCCGGAAGCATTACCTCTTTTACAGACATATCCGTGAATTCGAAGACGCTCTGGAGGATTCTTTCCTCCGTCGGCTCAAAGACGCCATATTTTCTTCCTTCCTTGATCAACATCTTCACTTCCTCTTCCGTGACGTAGGCCCTCTCGGTGAAAGGTCTCTCGCCGAATGGCTTGAGCACGACGGCAGTGCTGAGGGTAAGGATCTTGACGAAGATGATGGCAATCCTCGAAAAGGCGTCGATCGTTCTTGCCGTCCAGAGTCCGATTGTTTCAGGATGCATCAATGCAATCGACTTTGGCACGAGTTCCCCGAAGATCACCGTAAAATAGGTGATCACCACAACAACGATTCCGATGGAAATGGGTTCCGCCCCGAGGGAGATGATCTTGACAGGGACTGCCTTGAGGGCAGGTTGGATTGCCCGAACCGCTGCGGCCCCTCCAACGGCAGAGGCAAGGACGCTCACCGTCGTGATTCCGATCTGGATCGTGGCCAGAAACCGGTCAGGCTCTTCCTTCAGTCTTAGAAAGGCTCTTGCATTCTTCTTTCCGCTCTCCGCCAACTGTTTGATGTGACTTTTTCTGGCTGTGACGACCGCGATCTCCGTTCCCGCGAGGTAACCATTTAACAGGATCAGGATAGCTATTAGAAATGCCTCATAATAGAGTGTTTCCATTTTCTACCTCCCGTTTCCCCAGACCTCCCGTGCCTCTGTGCAAAGATCGCTGACGATCCACGGCTCCCGTGCTCAAGGTCGTTCGGCGAGCGCCCCCTCGCCCCCTCTGTGCTGACAGGGCAGAGGGATGATCTCTTTGACCGCGGGGATGCCGGCGTTATAGAAAATCAACCCTTCGACTCCGCGGTCTTCTAAAGCCCGGGGTATGCTCAGGGTTGATACTGAGCGGCGCTCTTACCCCCGATTTAAAAATTGGGGTCTGGCGCCGTCGAATGTATCAAGACTTTAGAATCTGATTCCTCTGAGTCTTTCGATCGCTTCATTCAATCTTTTCTCATCAACAGTCAAGGCCATCCGGATGAAGCCCTCTCCATCCTCGCCAAAACCATTTCCTGGGGTAGCGACGATCCCTGCCTGCTCGAGCAAGACTGTGGCGAATTGGGCGGATGTATATCCTTTCGGAACTTGTATCCAGAGATAGAAGGTTGCCTTTGGCCGGTCGACTTCCAACCCGAGCTCTCGAAGGCCTTTTACCATCACATCTCTTCGTCTCTCGTAGATGCTGATGATTTCCGGAAGAGGCGTGTCAAAATGGTTAAGGGCTTCTGTCCCGGCTTCTTGAATGGCCTGGAAGAGACCGGAGTCGATATTCGTCTTCACCCTCCCCAGTCCCGCGAGTATTTCAGGATGACCCGCCGCGAATCCAATCCTCCATCCCGTCATATTGAAGGTTTTCGAGAGACTATGAAATTCGATCCCCACCTCTCTGGCCCCTTCGACCTGCAAAAAACTGAGCGGATGATATCCATCGAAAGCGACTTCGGAATAGGCTGCATCGTGGCAGACAATGATCTGGTAGCGCCGGGCAAAGGCAACGACCTCTTCGAAGAAAGGCCTCTCGGCAACTGCCGAGGTAGGATTATTAGGATAATTGATGAAGAGAAGTTTTGCTTTTTTGGCCACGGGTTCCGGAATCTGAGAGACGTTCAGTAGAAATCCATTCTCCTTACGAAGCGGCAAGAAATAGGGTGTGCCTCCGGCAAAAAGCGTTGAGACACGATAGACAGGATAGCCGGGACTGGGGACCAATACGATATCCCCCGGGTCAACAAAGGCTAAGGGGATGTGGGCAATTCCTTCTTTGGAGCCAATCAGGGAGAGGACCTCTGTCTCAGGGTCGAGCTTGATGCCGAATCGCCTCTCGTACCATTGAGCCACTGCCGTTCTGAATTCAATCATCCCTTCGTAGGAAGGATACCGGTGATTTCTGGGGTTTTCTGCCGCCTTTTTTAACCGTTCGATAATGGGTTTGGGTGTGGGAAGGTCCGGATCGCCAATTCCTAAGTCAATGAGATCGATTCCCTTCTTCCTCATCTCCTCTTTCCTCTTGTCTATCTCTGCAAAAAGATAGGGAGGGATTTGGTCAATTCTTTTTGCCGTCTCGATCAGCATTCGGTTTTCTCTCTTTCTTCGGAATTTTCCTTGAACCACGGGCACGCCGCGTGCAAGCATTCCCTCGATAAGAACTTCGGCGAAACCCAATACTCCGGTGTGCAGGCACGCTATTTAATGGTATCTTAAGGGCTTTCCTATCGAAATTCAAGACAAAAGATGCTCATCCAGAGGTATCGCTTGCCCGCTGATTTCTGCTGGAAACGGATTTGCCTTCCAGTTTTTCCTTTGCCAATACCGGGGGAGATCCCCCTCGAGGCTTCATAAGGCCCACGCGGAGGCTGGGCAAAAGGATTTTTGTATTGACATCCTAAGTCCTTCCTATCATAATAATGAAACTTTTCAGGATTTCTTATATGGAGAAGAGAATACTTCTAAAGTGGATGGTCTTGGTGTCCGTTGCCCTCTCCCTTCTTTTCGGATGCGGCGGGAAAGGCAAGGATGTCAAAAAAATAGAGGGAGACCCTGAAACCCTCTATAAAGAGGGATTGGTTCGATTCAATAAGAGGAACTATCCCGATGCCCTGAAGAAATTCGAAGAGTTGAAGTCGAGTTTTCCCGATAGCCCCCCCTATACCCTTTGGGCAGAGCTGAAAGTCGGTGACTGTCATTTCTTGCAAAAGGAATATGTAGAGGCAATTGCATCTTATGAGGAGTTTAAGAAGGTCCATCCCGGGCATGAAGAGATACCCTATGTTCAGTTCCAAATTGCCATGTCTTATTACAATCAGATGCTCGCTCTTGACCGGGACCAAACTTCCACGAAGAAGGCCCTGTCCGGCTTCGAATATTTAGTTGCCAATTATCCCCCCGGTGTTTTTACCGAGAAGGCAAAAGAAAAAATTACTGCCTGCAAGAAAAGATTGGCCGATCATGATTTCTATGTTGCAAATTTCTATTACAAGCAGGGAAGATTCCAATCTGCCGCTTCAAGGTTTGAGGAGTTATTGCAAAAATTTCCCAAAGACCCCGATGAAGATAAGACGCTCTATTTCTTGGGAAAGAGCTATTTTGAACTCGAACAGTGGGAAAAGGCCGAGGCGGCCTTTAAGAAGGTTGTCACCGAATATCCCAAGAGCGTTTACTTCAAAGAAGCCAGAACCATTCTTGATAAAGGTTTAACGGAAAAGAAGGTCTCTTCTGTCCGGAAGACCAAGACGAAGGAATCCAGGAAGAAGGCCGAAGTGGCTGCGACAGACCCGGATCGGGTTGCCTTGGTCAAATTCGAGGAGGAGGGGAAACAGCCTGTTTCCCTGAAGGAGGAGACCAAGGTCGATTCGAGTAAGCAAGAGGAGAGATTGGCCTCCCCTTCTGTGGAGAGCGAACCGGTTAGGGCAATTCCTCCCAAGGATACCCCTCCGGCAGCGGTGAGCGAGCCGGTTAAGGCAGTTCCTCCTAAAGAAGAAGCCAAGAAAAGTACTCCTGCGGCCATCGAACCCATTCAGGAAGATCGAGCTCAAGCCGTTCCCCCCTCACCGGTAGCTAAACAGGTGGAACCCATCCGGGCTGGGGAACCGGTGAGGGAAGGTCGGATTCCTCCTTCTGCTTCCGCATCTGTCAAAAAAAGTCCCAAGAAAGAGACAAAGCCTGCTGAGGAAAAGCGGGCAGCCGCATTATCAAGTCCTTCGGCGCCTTCGAAGGAAAAAGAAAAAGATAAAAAGGGAATTCTTCCGGAAACGAAAGAAGCCAAGCTTGTGGATAAAGGCCAACCCATCGATATCACCTCCGACAAAGTGGAAGCCTTCTGGAAAGACAATTTGATCGTTTTCAAAGGAAATGTCGTTGCTCGGCAGAAGGATATGGTCATTTATGCTGATTCCCTGGAGGCATTGATGGTTGAAGATGGCAAGGGAATCGAGCGGGTGACTGCGGGAGGGAATGTGAAGATTCAACAAGGCCTTCGAGTGGCCAACTGTCGGAAGGCCGTTTTTTACAATCTGGATCAAAAAATGATTTTGACCGGGGACCCGAAGGTTACTGAAGGAGATAATATCGTTTCAGGAGATGAGATCATTTTTGATATGGATAAGAACCGGGTGGAGGTAAAAGGAGGAACGAGTGGACGAGGAAAGGCCAGGATTCAACCCGGAGGAGAAATTGAAAAGCTGAAATGAGAAGACCTTTTCTCTCCTTTCTCTTCCTCATTTTCCTTCTTCTCTTAGCCTGCCAGGATTCCGAAGAAGAAAAAATCTATCAAACTTTGAATCGAAGGCAGGAGGCTCTACAGAAAAGAGACCTTTCCCTCTACCTCTCCTGTATCTCCAGGACCTATCAAGATAAAGAGGAAGATTTTGACCGACTTCAAAAGCGAATCGAAGGGTACTTTAAGACTTTCGACCGGATTTCCTATTCCAGTTGGGACCGATCGGTTCAAATCGATGGGGAAACAGCAACCGCTATCCAGCAGTTCCAGCTGGAAGCGCAAAAAGGAGAGAAAAAAAATCGCTATTCCGGGAAAGAGGCCCTCTTTCTGAAAAAGGAGGGCAAGGAATGGAAAATTATAAAGGGGCTGTAAACGGCAAATGGCTTCAAATCTTGTATGGGGTGTTTACAGGGGGGGGGATTGCAGGCTTAAAATTTCCAAATTAGAATTGGTAAGCTGAAATGTGAAGTTTTCCGGACGCCCCAGTGGGGCGTTATTTTTTTCTCTGCATCAATGTCCGGCGAGGTCTATCGCGATGAAGACCGGGGAGGAATGACATTCTGAAGGATCTTGCAGCGCCTGTTATCCATTAGGTCCCGGGACTAAGTCCCGGAATTGACAATTGGGAGAAGAACTAATAAAATCTTATAGATATGTTTGAAAATCTTTCCACAAAATTAGACTCCATTTTTAAGAAACTGAGAGGCCACGGAAAGCTGACGGAGCCGAATATCCAAGATGCCCTCAAAGAAGTGAGGATCGCCCTCTTGGAAGCCGACGTCAATTTCAAGGTCGTCAAAGATTTTGTTCAGCACGTTCAGGGAAGGGCGGTCGGTCAGGAGGTGTTGGGCAGCCTGACGCCTGCTCAACAATTGATCAAGATTGTAAAAGAAGAGATAACTTCCCTGATGGGCGGTGAGGAGCGAGGGATCCAGCTCTCTGGAAGCCCCCCTGTTCCGATTATGCTGGTAGGTCTCCATGGCTGCGGGAAGACCACCACCGCGGGTAAACTGGCGCGGTATTTTCAGGAAAAAAGAAAGCGACCCTACCTCGTCCCTGCCGATGTTTACAGGCCTGCCGCGATTGAGCAATTGCAGAAATTGGGACAGGAATTGAAAGTTGATTTTTATCGTCCGGAGGCATCCCAGACCCCTTTAGACATTTGCTTGAAGGGAAAGGAGGCTGCCTTAAAAGGAGGATATGATCTGATGCTCATCGATACCGCCGGGAGGCTTCACATCGATGAGGCATTGATGTTGGAACTGCGGGAGATCAAGACCCAGGTCAAACCCAAAGAGGTGATCCTGGTCGCCGATGCCATGACCGGTCAGGACGCGGTCAATATTGCGAAAAATTTCAATGACCGTCTTGGCATTGACGGAGTGATCCTGACCAAGATGGACGGGGATGCACGGGGAGGAGCTGCTCTATCGATTCAATCCGTGATACAGAAGCCTATTAAATTTATCGGAGTGGGAGAAAGGCTGGATGCCCTGGAGGCCTTTCATCCTGATCGAATGGCTTCAAGGATTCTGGGGATGGGAGATGTTCTCACCCTGATCGAGAAGGCGGAGGCTGCCTTCGATGAGGAAAAGGCAAAGGAGTTAGAGAAGAAGATCCGAAAAGATTCCTTCAGCCTGGAGGATTTTCGGGACCAGATTCAACAGGTTCGAAAGATGGGGTCATTGGAGTCGATTCTGGGAATGATCCCAGGACTTCCAAAGAAGATGAAAGGGATGGGGGGTCTCGATTTCGATGAGAGAGAATTGGTGAAGGTGGAGGCCATCATCGATTCTATGACACCTAAAGAACGGGCCAACTATCAGATCATCAACGGGAGTCGGAGGTTAAGGATCGCCCGGGGAAGCGGAACGAACGTCCAAGACGTTAACCGACTTCTTAAACAGTATGCCCAAGCTAAGAAGATGATGAAACAGTTTACGAAGATGGGAGAAAAAGGATTTGGAAGAGGAAGAGCACCGTTTTTCTCCTGACGGCATAGCGCATGGCGCATAGAGCATAGCGTGTTCGATTCAGATTGAAGTAAGGTTTTCGCTATGCGCTTTGCTCTATGCCCTTTGCGATTCTCTGAGAGAAGGAGGTGGTAGAAAGCAATATGGCTGCATCGATGAGATTGATGAGATTTGGCGGGAAGAAGAGCCCTTATTACCGAATCGTCGTTTCGGATCGTCGTTCTTCCAGGGATGGCAAATTTATTGATCAGGTGGGAACCTATGATCCCAAGAAAAATCCGGCGGAGGTTCGGTTTAAGGAAGAAAAGGCGATTCAGTGGCTGAGAAAGGGAGCTCAGCCAACCCCGACCGTTCGTCAGCTTTTGATACGATCCGGAGTGACAAAGAAGTTGACAGAAGAAAAAAACTGAATAGACTGCCTTTTTCCCGAATCCGTTCTGATGACGAATCTCCTTGGGACTGATGCGAAGATGGAGGTGGGGTTATGAACGCAAAAGAGCTCATTGAGTACATTGCCAAGGCATTGGTCGATCATCCAGATCAGGTGAAGGTTTCTGAGATTGAAGGTGAAAGAACTTCTGTCATAGAACTCTCTGTGGCAAAGGAAGATTTGGGAAAGGTGATCGGGAAACAGGGCAGAACGGCCAGGGCCATCCGGGTCATCCTGGGAGCCGTCTCAGCGAATTTGGGGAAACGTTCGGTTTTAGAGATCATCGAATAATAGAGGTCTGTAAAAATATTCTACGCCCTCTTGATATCACAGATTTCAAGAAAGATTACGCAGATTTTTCTTATTTTTCAACAAATTTTGTATCTGTGTAATCGGTTCTTAATCAATGTAATCAGAGATTTCTGGACTTCTTCAGAAATCTCAATAATGATCCATGGAAAAGAATCTTTTCCCCATCGGAAGGGTAGTCAAGCCTCACGGGGTCAAGGGGAAGGTGAAGGTGAAATATTACGGGGTGGACCTTCACAAGCTTTCCATCTATCGTGAGATCTTCATCGAGGACGAAAAGGGGAGCCCCGAAGCTTACGAAATTTTGGAGGCCATTCCCCAACCGCCTCGTCTCATTCTCCGATTAAAAGGGATTGAAAAGATTGAGGAGGCAGAGTCTCTGACAGGAAGGGAGATTTTTGTCAAGAGGGAGGCACTTCTTGAATTGGAAGAGGGAGAATATTACTGGGTGGACATCTTGGGGATCGAGGTTGAGACCCCAGAAGGCAAAAGGATCGGGAAGGTGAAGGAAGTTTTTCCTACAGGAGCCAATGATGTTTACGTTGTTGAAGGAAAAAGAGGAGAGATCTTGCTGCCGGCGACTGAGGAGGTCATCCGGAGCATTGACATCAAGAAAAGAGTGATGAAGGTCGTCCGAAAAGAGGGCCTGTGGGAGGACGAGGATGAGGTTTGACATTCTTACCCTTTTTCCTAATATGTTTTCCTCGCCCCTGAGGGAAAGCATTTTGGGCAAGGCCGTCGAGAGAGGGCTCCTCCAGATCCAAACCATTAACATCCGAGATTTCACCTTGGATAAACATCAGGTGGTGGACGATACCCCTTACGGCGGGGGCCAGGGCATGGTGATGAAAGTGGAGCCCGTTGCCCGGGCGATCGAGTCGGTCAAATCTTCGGTCAAATCTCAAGATTCACCTGTATGGACGGTCTATCTGACTCCCCAAGGGATACCCTTCAACCAGGATATTGCGCGCAGGCTTTCTACTCAACCCCATCTCATCCTTCTCTGTGGCCGGTATGAAGGGGTGGATGAACGTGTCAGGGACCTCTTTATCGACGAAGAGATCTCGATTGGAGACTACGTCCTGACCGGAGGGGAATTGGCAGCAATGGTCCTCATCGACGCTGTCTCGAGATTTATTCCCGGTGTTTTGGGATCGGATCGCTCAGCCAAGGAGGATTCCTTCTTTAACTCCCTTTTAGAATATCCTCAGTATACACGGCCTTTTGATTTCAGGGGGCGTTGCGTTCCAGAAATCCTCCTTTCAGGAAATCATTCCGCAATTTCTTTATGGAGGAGAAAAGAGGTACTCAGGCGGACATGGGTGAGGCGGCCGGATCTTTTGGCGAAAGCCAATCTTTCTGAGGCGGATAAGGAACTCTTGGAAGAGATCCGCGGTTCAAAGGATGACTGAGGAACGTGGAATAGAATTGTGGAGTTGAATTAAGCACCAAATCTCAAGCACCGAATAACAAACAAATTCCAATGACCGAAACTCAAAAATTCCAAACAAAATCGTTTAGGTCATTTAAGATTGAAGTTTGGAATTTATTTGGGAATTGGATTTTGGTATTTGAAATTTGGAATCAAGACAACGCCTCGGACTGAAAACATCGCGGAGTAAGAATGAATGTCGGAATGGAGTCTAATGTCTATGTGGGATTGGTCCACCACCCTGTTTATGATAAGAGGAAAGAGGTGGTGGCTACCGCCATTACCAATTTTGATATTCACGACATTGCTCGTTGTGCAAAGACATTTGGAATAGGGGGTTTCTTTATCATCACCCCGCTGGAAAGCCAAGTACGGTTAGCCGATAGGATTATTCGACACTGGGTGGAGGGCGTTGGGTCGGTTTACAATCCGACGAGGAAGGAATCGCTTTCCCTGGTACGGGTTTCACGGACCATTGACGAAGCAGCTCGGGAGATCTCCGATCTCTTGCAGAAGAGGGTGGAGAGGGTCGCGACCGGCGCATCCCCCCATCCGAAGAATGTTAATTTTGGATTCTTCAGGAATTTGTTGAAAGATAGAAGTCGCCCGTTCTTTATTCTTTTTGGGACCGGATGGGGTTTAACTCAGGAAGTCAAGGACAATGCTGATTATGTTCTGGCACCGATTGAAGGGAAAGGATATAATCATCTTTCGGTCCGATCGGCGGTAGCCATCATCCTGGATCGGTTATTGGGAGAACGAAACTGCCGTTAATTTAGTTTCTTTAGTCTCTCTGGTTTATTTAGTTAGCCAGAGAAACTGAGTAAACCAAAGAAACGAGATAAACAAGTAAGGAGAATGAGATGAATCCGATGGAATTGGTTGAAAGAGAACAGCTGAGGACAGATCTTCCGGATTTCAGGGTGGGGGATACCGTAAAGGTCCATGTGAAGATCGTCGAGGGAGAGAAGGAAAGAATACAACTCTTCGAAGGGGTGGTCATTCGTAAGAAAAAAGGGGGGATTCGATCTACCTTCACCGTTCGGAAGATTTCTTACGGGGTTGGCGTTGAAAGAGTTTTTCCCCTCCATTCACCCCGGGTCGATCGGATCGATGTGATCAGTCGGGGGAAAGTGAGACGAGCCAAGCTGTTCTACCTTCGAGGCCTGAAGGGGAAGGCAGCTCGCATTCGGGGCAAAAAGAAACAGGTCACTCAATAAAACATTGGAATACTGGAACATTGGAAGAATGGAATATTGGGTTCATCATTCCACCATTCCATTATTCCAACCTTCCGACTTTCGAATCCTATGCTCTTCCCATCCCTTCCAGCCCAGCCCATGGATTTTTTCGAGAAAATGTATTATCGCCGGGGCTACCATCGAATTGCCGGCGTGGATGAGGTGGGTAGAGGTCCCTTAGCAGGGCCGGTGGTTGCCGCTGCTGTGATTCTGCCTAAGGATGGGATAGAGCTTGAACTCTTCGACTCCAAACAAATCTCTCCAAAAAAGCGGGAAGAACTTTACCCACCGATCCTGAAAGGAGCTTTAGGTGTGGGGATTGGAGTCGTTGGACAGGAGGAGATCGATCGCATCAATATTCTCCAGGCCACTTTGAAAGCCATGGCCCTGGCCATTCAAAACCTTCCCATCCTTCCGGATTTTATTCTCATCGACGGTTCCCAGGGCATCACACTCCCCGTTCCTCAGAAAACCATCCGAAAAGGTGACCAACTCTGCAACTCCATCGCAGCAGCTTCCATCGTGGCGAAGGTGACCCGTGACCGAATGATGCTGGAGTGTCACCAGCAGTACCCCCTGTATAATTTTGCCAGGCACAAAGGTTATGGGACCAAGGAACATCGGAGGGCGATCGAAAAATTCGGTATCTGTGAACTCCACCGCAAAACCTTTCGAGGCGTTAAAGAGTACCTGTAGTGCCCCCTCATTGGTGAGGGCGGTTTCGTCGGCAATCGATGCGACGTTACAACGACGGAGGCTTATGACGGACACGGATCACGGACACGAGCCACGAAGAGAAAAGAAGGAACTCGGAAGAAGAGGCGAGGAGGTTGCCTTTCGATTTTTGAAGAAGAAAGGATATCGTATCATTGAAAAAAATTATGTCTGCAAAATGGGCGAGATGGACATCATTGCCAAAGAGAAAGATACTCTGGTTTTTATCGAGGTGAAGACTCGGACATCCGCACTGTTCGGCCCCCCACAACTGGCCGTCAATTTTTCAAAGCAGAGGCAACTTTCTAAGGTTGCCCTGAATTATTTAAAGGAGAAGCGTCTCGAAGATGTGAAGGCGAGGTTCGATGTGGTGGCCATTCTCCTCGGAGGAGGAGAAGAAGAAATTGAACTCATCAAAGACGCCTTCGATTTAAATTGGCCATAATTCTTCGTTAGGCTCGCCTTCAATTAGAAGTCCTAAAATCCCCGAATGGCTTTATTCTGCCTTTCGAATCCTACAAAGGCCGTTGGCAATAAAAAAAGCCCTCACCCCACAAGGGAAGGGGTGAGGGCTTTTGACAAAAGCTCAATGAGTTTTGTTCCGTGCATCTACTTGTGGATGTGAGCGATTTTTGTCTCCATCGTTGGCAGTTTCTCAGCGGCTTCTTCCAGCGGTATTCTCATCTTGTAGAACGAACGCCACACGAAGAAGAGTCCAACAATGAACACCGGAAAAGCAATATAGGGAGCATAGTTCGTAGAATTACTTTCCGTCGCGTGTACCGACATCTCGATCGCAATTTCGGTCGCGAGCAGGCCGAACAGAGTCGAGAACTTGATAATGGGATTCATGGATACGGATGAGGTATCCTTGAAGGGGTCTCCCACCGTGTCACCGATGACCGTTGCGGCGTGGAGCGCCGTGCCCTTGTCCTTCAGGTCGACTTCGACGATCTTCTTCGCGTTGTCCCATGCGCCGCCGGCGTTCGCCATATAGATCGCCTGGAAGAGGCCGAAGCAGGCGATGGAAATCAAATAGGCGACGAAGAAGTTGGGGTTCAGCAACGCGAAGGCGAGCGTCATCAACAGGATCGCGATAAAGATGTTCCACATCCCTTTTTGTGCGTACTGGGTGCAAATCCTCACCACCGTCTTGGAATCCTCGATATCGGCTTCGGTCTTGTCCAGGTTCATGTTCTTTTTAATAAACTCGACCGCCCGGTAGGCACCGGTGGTCACTGCCTGCATGGAGGCGCCGGCAAACCAGAAGATCACCGCGCCGCCGCAGATCAGGCCGAGAATGATCGGCGCGTCGGTCAGCTGCACATGCAGCATGTTCTTGCTCTGGAGGAGCAGGATGATTGAGAAGATCATCGTCGTAGCACCGCACACCGCAGTGCCAATGAGCACCGGTTTGGCCGTCGCCTTGAAGGTGTTTCCGGCCCCGTCGTTGGACTCGAGGTAGAATTTACCCATTTCGAAATCGGGATCGAATCCGAAATCCCTCTTGATCTCCTGCTTGATGCCCGGGATGTTTTCGGTCTGCGCAAGCTCGAATATGGACTGGGCATTGTCGGTGACTGGGCCGTAAGAGTCGACGGCAATGTTGACCGGACCCATGCAGAGGAATCCGTAAGCAACCAGACCAAAGGCGAAGATGGATGGATAGTTGATGACCTCAGCCGGTATGAAAAGGCTGACGAAGTACGCGATGCCCAGGAGGAAGGCAATCAGTAAGCCCATGTAGTAGGCGCTGTAGTTACCGGCAACGATACCGGACAGTATCGTAAGAGATGCACCGCCCTCGCGCGACGCGGTCACAATTTCTTGCACGTGTTTGGACTTGGAGCTGGTAAATATCTTGGTGAATTCGGGGATGAGAACTGCCGCCATCGTACCGCAACTGATGATCATGGCCAGTTGCCACCAGACATGGGGCATGGGGGTCAGCACACCGTCTTTCAGAACCTGGAGGTCGCTGATCAGCAGGTAGCTCATCACAAACGAGGTGCTGATGCACAGGGTGGCAGCGATCCAGATCAGTCTCATGAGGGGCTCTTCGAAATCCATCTCTTTCTTCCCTCTATATTTCACGGAAGAGATCCCCTGATTGACGAAATAGGAGAGTCCGGAGCAGAAGTCCATCAGGAAACGCATTGTAAAAATCCACACGATCAGTTTGCCTTGGATGGCTTCTTTGACCTCCAGGTTGGGACTCACAACGGCAAGCGTGATAAAAGCGATTAGCGCAACGCCGGTAACGCCATACGTTTCGAAACCGTCTGCCGTTGGGCCTACGCTATCGCCCGCGTTGTCACCCGTACAGTCAGCAATCACACCAGGGTTACGCGGGTCATCTTCCTTCACCTTGAAGACAATCTTCATGAGGTCGGAACCGATATCAGCGATCTTGGTGAAGATACCGCCGGCGATCCGGAGTGCTGAGGCACCCAGTGATTCACCGATGGCGAATCCCAGAAAGCAGTACCCTACGATATTGCGGGGTACGAAGAGAAGGATGATCACCATCATGACAAGCTCAAGGGAGATGAGGAAGAGCCCTACACTCATACCGGAGCGCAGGGGAATATTCACCACATCCCAGGGCTTCCCCGCCAGTGAGGCAAAGGCGGTACGGGCGTTGGCATAGGTGTTGATCCGGATGCCGTACCAAGCAACGGCGTAAGAACCGCCCATACCCACCACCGAGAAGAGCAGCACTAACAGGAGAGTGGGAACCCCCTCGCCCTTCAGGGCCAGAAAATAAAAAGTCATGGCGGCGGCTATGAAGCAGAACAACAAGACAAGGAATTTGCCCTGCTGAATCAGATAGGTGCGGCAGGTCTGAAAGATGATTTCAGCCACCTTGAGCATCGATTCGTGGGCTCTCAACTTCTTGACCTGGTGACGCAGAAATAAACTGATCCCCAGCGTACCGGCGATGATACACGCACCATAGAAGAGAAGATACCATGGTCTGATCCCACCCAGCAGGGTATAGGGAGCACCCTTATGCAGGTCGGGTATGGCGAGGTCTGCCTCACTGGCAAAGACCGCAAGGGGGATGAAGAGGTATGCAACTACCATCGACAACATTAGCTTCGGCCATACATTTTTCAGTCTCATAATCCTTTCTCCTAAAAATTTATATTTTTTTAAGCTAATTCTAAAACATAGCAAGAACAAATCCGGATGGAAAAACCTTAAGACGTCACCAGAATTTCGGGGAAAAATATATGGTAAAGCATTTGAGAAGTCAAGAATTTTTTCACAAATTGACTTCATCCTGGACTTTCCCATACGCTTAATGCGTGTAATCATTTAATAATTTTCTTCACTCCTGTCAGAGCTAATGGTGAGAAAGCCGTTAGTCGAAGCAGGTAAGCTCTCTGGGTTGACATAGTCAAAATATTTAACTAAAATGTTAATTAAAATAGCTAGGGGAGCTCATTGGGCTGAGAGTCCCTGTCTCGCTACAGCGGGACAGGGAGACCCTCCGAACCTGTTTGGGTAATTCCAGCGAAGGGAAGCGGAAAACGAAAAGGAAGCCGTAATATCCCCATTGGAATTACGGCTTTTCTTTTTTGGTCGGCTCATTGCCTCAATAAGCCATTGAGTTCTAAAAAATTCTGATTTCAAAGGTCGTACCCGAGAATGCAGTGGCACAAAAAAGCTAAAATATCTCGTCAAGGAGGTTGAAAAGAAAAAGTATGGTCCTCGATGAAAAGATTATCACCCGGGCGATTATTGATCGATACTATGAGAAATTAAGAGAAAACCTTTCGGTTGACGTGGCGATTGTGGGAGGCGGTCCATCCGGATTGGTCTGCTCCTATTATTTAGCGGGAAAGGGGTTTAAGGTGACCCTTTTTGAAAGGAAACTGTCGATCGGAGGAGGAATGTGGGGTGGGGGGATGATGTTCAACGAGATCGTCGTCCAGGAAGAGGGAAAGAGAATCCTCGACGAGTTTGGAATTCGATCCAGGCCTTACAGCAATGGGTATCATACGGCTGATTCAATCGAAGCCATCTCAACGCTCTGCTCAAAAACAGTGAAGTCAGGAGCAACCATCTTCAATCTGGTAAGCGCCGAGGACCTCATCATCCGGGAGAATCGAATTACGGGTTTGGTTCTCAATTGGACGGCCGTGGAAATGGCCAATTTGCATGTGGATCCTTTGACCGTTCAATCGAAATTCGTTGTCGATGCCACAGGTCACGCCACGGAGGTCGTGGGCATCCTTCAGAAGAAGAACGATATCAGACTCTTTACAGAGACGGGGAAGATTGTCGGCGAGAAGTCGTTGTGGGCAGAGGCGGCTGAAAAGGATACGATGGCCAATACGAGAGAGGTCTTTCCAGGGCTTTACGTATGCGGTATGGCAGCCAACGCCACTTTCGGGTCATATCGAATGGGTCCTATTTTCGGAGGGATGCTCCTTTCAGGGGAAAAGGTAGCCTCTTTGATCATCGAAGAGTTGCGGAAATCGAAATGAAGCGGATACTGACGATTGCCGGATCAGATTCTGGCGGGGGGGCAGGGATTCAGGCCGACCTCAAAGCCATCACCTTGCTGGGCGGTTATGGGATGAGTGTGATCACCGCACTTACAGCACAGAACACGGTTGGAGTTCAAGGCATCCATGAGATCCCTGCCCGATTTGTTGGAAGGCAGATCGATTCTGTTCTCTCTGACATCGGCGCCGATGCGATCAAAACGGGGATGCTGGCAAACAAGGAAATTGTTGAAATCGTTTCCAAGAAGATAAGACAGTATCAAACAAAGATGGTTGTGGTGGACCCGGTCATGGTTTCTAAGAGCGGGGCCTTTCTGCTCCGACGAGATGCTCGGGACGCACTCGTTAGAGAATTGATCCCTCTCGCCTGGGTGGTGACGCCGAATCTGATGGAGGCATCTGCACTTACCGGATTGAGGGTAAACTCTCTGGAGGGGATGAAAAAAGCCGCTCATCTCATTTACAAGCTGGGAGCAAAACATGTGGTCGTCAAGGGTGGCCACCTGAGAGGGAAGGCTATCGACCTCCTTTACGATGGTAACATTTTTAATGAGATCGAAGGGCCGAGGATCGAGTCGAAGAATACTCATGGAACGGGATGCACCTTTGCCTCCGCCGTTGCGACGCTCTTGGCGAGAGGGGAGAATGTCCCCGAAGCAGTAAGAAAGGCCAAGGCCTTCATCACCATGGCCATCCAATCCGGCCTCGGCCTTGGAAAAGGCACAGGCCCTACCAACCCTTCAGCTTTCGTCCTGAGGGAGACGGAGCGCTATCGGGCGATCCAGGAGTTAAAAAAGGCATTCGAGACATTGCGGGAGGAGAAGGTGGGACATCTCATCCCGGAGGTTTCTTCAAACTTGGGTTATGCCCTTCCCCGGGCACAGGGCTTTGAAGATGTGGCGGCTTTTCCCGGAAGGATTGTTCGATTCAAAGATTCAGTGGCGGCTCAGAGTGATCCGGAATTCGGTGGTTCGCAACACGTTGCCAATATCATCCTTACCGTCATGAAATACGATCCTGATTATTGTTCAGCCATGAATATCCGATATTCAAAAGAGAACATCGGAAGGTTGAAGAGCAAAGGCTTTGCTGTCGCCCATTTTGATCGGCGGCTCGAGCCGAAGAGGGTGAAAGAGAAAGAAGGTTCTTCCTTGGAATGGGGCGTTGGAGAAGTCTTGAGAAAGATGAAGCAGGTCCCTGATTTTATCTACGATGAAGGGGATGTGGGTAAAGAACCCATGATTCGAGTGCTGGGGAGAAATCCGATGGAAGTGATCAATAAAATATTGAAAGCAGTCGGCAGAAAGCAGTAAGCAGAAAAAAATGAAGCCGAATGCAGAAAGCAGAACGCAGAGAGCAAAAACGTTAAGTAACACAAACACATTTAATTCTATTACATTGTCATTGCGAGCGATAGCGAAGCAATCTCGTTTTGAAGGGATTGCTTCGTCACTTCGTTCCTCGCAATGACAACCTATTTAATGCGTTCTTCTGCATATTGCATTCTGCTTACTGCCACCTGGGAGGTGGACAACTATGACGCAAAGGATCAAAGCCTTGAAAGGGATTATCACAAAAGAAATGAAGGCGGTTGCGAGAGAAGAAGGGGTCTCTTCGCAGTGGCTCCGGGAAAAGATTGCATCCGGAACGATCGTCATCCCGGCCAATCGAAACCATCGGGGGGTGAGACCGTTGGGCATCGGCGAGGGCCTTCGCATCAAAGTGAATACAAACCTCGGAACGTCTTCCGACCACGTCGATTTAGAAGAGGAGCTGGAAAAGCTTGAGGTTTCGATTGAGGCCGGAACGGATGCAGTGATGGACCTGAGCACAGGTGGAGATATCGACGCGATCCGTAAGGAGATCATCCGTCATTCTACCGTTCCCGTGGGAACAGTTCCCATCTATGAAGCAGCGATTGGGGCTGCCAAGAAAAGGAAGGCACTTGCCAAGATGAGGGTTGAAGATCTCTTCGAAGTCATTGAGCGCCAGGCAGAAGAAGGCGTGGACTTCATCACGGTCCATTGCGGTGTGACACGGATTGCCGTGGAGCGGCTGAGGAAGACTCGGCGGTTATTGGGAGTGGTCAGCCGGGGTGGGTCTTTTCTGATTGAGTGGATGCTTTACAACGGCAAAGAAAATCCGCTCTACGAACATTACGACCGGCTCCTAAAAATTGCTAAAAGGTATGATGTGACCTTGAGTTTAGGAGACGGATTAAGACCCGGCTGCCTGGCAGATGCAACCGATAGACCTCAGGTGCAGGAAACGATTGTTCTCGGAGAGTTGACAGAAAGAGCATGGGCAGAGGGGGTCCAGGTGATGATCGAAGGACCGGGTCATGTCCCCCTCGATCAGATTGAAGCAAACGTCGTTCTGGAGAAGAGACTTTGCAAGGGAGCCCCCTTCTACGTACTCGGGCCGTTGGTGACAGATGTCTCGCCGGGATATGACCACATTACCTGCGCCATCGGCGGCGCCATTGCGGGCAAGGCAGGCGCGGATTTTCTGTGTTATGTCACGCCTTCGGAACATTTGAAGTTGCCTTCTATCGAGGATGTCCGGGAGGGCGTGATTGCCACGAGAATCGCAGGTCATGCTGCTGACATTGCACGAGGAAATAAGAAGGCCGTCCAGAGGAATATGGAGATGGCAAAGGCGCGAATGGCCTTTGACTGGGAGAAACAGATAGCACTCTCGATTGACCCAAAAAAGGCACGGCGCTACCACGAAGAGGGAAAATCCGGCGAAGAAGATGTCTGCACCATGTGCGGAGAGTTCTGCGCCATCAAAAGAGTGAAAGATTTTTTTACGAATTCAGTAAATGTAAAAAAGTAAATTCTTGCTCCAAAGCTTCAGTGGTAAAAGTGTCCTGACCAGCATTTGAGTTGACGGACACTGTCAAGATCATATTTCTCGCAGCTTCCACTTATCTTCAGTAGTAACTTGATCTCGGAGTTGATGATTATCGAAGGAAATAAACAAAAAAGGCAGGGCCGAATGACCCCCTTTCCCCTCCTTCAATGTTTTAATATAGATTCTGAGTCTCAC
>Ga0315282_10002718_pt1 | contig 32207 bp, 53 predicted proteins | sample YL17G07_20_MG_FD_203693 | JGI IMG/M metagenome (GOLD analysis project Ga0315282, IMG submission 203693) | Sediment microbial communities from Yellowstone Lake, YNP, Wyoming, USA - YL17G07_20 | ecosystem: Environmental > Aquatic > Freshwater > Lake > Sediment | place: USA: Wyoming | collected...
CTCCCTCACCCAACCATTCCTCATACTCCGATTGCAAATTTTTCCAATCTGCTAACAGTTCCTTTTCGCTATCGTATTCTGCCACGTCGATAAAACCCTCATTATCTTCGGAGAGAATGGCATAAACAGTCTCAATTTCTCCCTTTTCATTCTTAATATCAACTCCATTAAATAGGCCATACCATCCGAATCCTTCAACGTCTCCCAGTTCGTCATCCGTACCAGCCTCTAAGCTTAGTTCATAAAGATATTCTCCCAGTTCTCCAGAGGCTTCAAACTTTCCTGGAGAGGTTTCTCCGTATCGACTAATAGTAGGGATGTCCTTTTCATCTTCTTTGTCTGCCATTTGCATTCCCTCCCCCTCTAAATTCTCATGATGGATAAAAGTTTTTCGAGATAATTGAAATGTTCCAATTCATCAAATGCAAATTGCTCAAATTTTTTCTGAAGACGCCTGTTCCCTAACTCCTTAGCAAGATCGGATAAAGCTAAATAGGTATGATAAGCATCATCCTCATCCTGGATAACATGAAGAATTTCATTTTTCAATTCATTCATTCCCAGACTATCCATCCTGCTTTTTTATACCTCCATATCCATAATTCTGGTCGCCATGGGAGCTTCCCACCCAGGTCCCATCCTTTTCACCAGATCAAAAGGAACCCACCTGCTATTTACCCGCACCAATCCATAGACATGAACGAGAACTTTATCAGGTAGGTAAGAAGAGGCCCTCAAAGCGACAGGAAAACCAATTGATTTCAAGAGGGAAAGTGAAAGCACGGTCAGATCATCACAATCAAGGGCAGGGATTTCTCCATGTTCAATCAATTCGAGACTGACAGGTGGGGTTCTGATCAATTCAAGATCGGGGGGGTCTTTCAGGTATCGTGTCCGGGTGGCAAGAAAATGATAAATATCATGAATTCTTTCAGTATCATTGGAGGCCTGTTCCGTAATTTTCTCTGCCCAGCGGCGGACATAATAATTTCGGATGGAGGAGTTAATCAGGTCCTTCATTTTCTGAAGAGTATTGGGAGCAACCTCGTCTCCGAACCCGACTCCCTCAATCCTTACGGGTTGCCTTGACTGTGATAAAATACTAAACGGTTGCGTCTGCCATAACATCTCTTTTATCCTTCGCCTTTTGAACCAGTTCGTTTACCGAAGCAGGTTCATTCATCTTAATGATGATGTAAGCCTTACAGCGAGGACATTTTAACTCAATTTTATACTGGTCTCCACTTAATTTTGTGAGAAGCAACTTATTGCAATTGTAACATCGAAAAGGCCCGCCTACGAAAATATTAGGATTCCTAAAGTAACTTCCCACAAAGACTTCCCTCCAAATAGATATTTTGAAGACGGAACATGGTCCCAAACCGAACAAAAATCATAATAAAAGTCATGCCGGTAACGAAATTTCAGTTAATACCGTTCCACAATCACAGATATTGGAATGCTCAAAGTCCTCCCTTGATTTAAACTCAAATTGGGCACCGCAGGTCGGACACGCCGCAACAATCACATTGGAACCTGAAGGAAACGATTCTTCGGGAGGAAGTTGATCTGTCAACCATTTTTTGAACTTCTCCAGATACTTTCTTGCGTTTTCGGTCGAAAAAGCCTGGTCTAACTTATAGGGTTTCCCAAGGTAAGCAAATGTCTCCAGGGTGATCTGGCCGGAAACAATTCCATCGATGACATGAGGACCTATGAATAATGACAGAAGGCCTTTAAGCTGAGGGAAAAAGGATTCATCCTGGGCATCAATCCGTTGGAGAATATCTGCAATGATCGGATTCTGTCCCCCGGATTCTGGAGCCTTAGCCTGAGATTGCGTAAGCTCAGCTACTGGCTCTCCCTTGACAGGAGGCTTAAGAGGAACCTGTTCCGGCCTTGGATAACGGAACCTTTCAGGAGAAATCCCCGTTTGACTGGCGATCTTCATACGGGTGACCTCCGCAGCATCCCTGAAGGCTCCGGTCACGTTCTCTACCATCTTTGGCACCTGGGGACCCACAACACGCAACGCCTCAATAAGGGCGCTTGGTTTCTCCCCCGATTCAGGCAAAACAAGAGGTCGGATAAGATTGATAAGAGACATGATCTTTTCAGTAGAGGAAAGAGCATCCTCTTCTTTTCTTTCAGGAATGATACCAGCGGCTTTTAACTTTGTCAAGGATTCAAGGAGGTCTTCTTTAGGGGCAGGAGGTTGACCAATGACGCCAAGGTCTTTCATGGTCTTCAGCATTCGCTCCATAATTGACGATTCATCCACAACGGGTTTTTGATTAACCTGCCTTATGAGTTCGGTCAGAATGCTTGTTTGGTTCTCCATTATTTTAAGGACAACGGGAGTTAACCCATCTGAGGAATCCGATTTCGATACCATTTCTGCCCCTGATTTCTGGGCATCGGCAATAACTTTGGCAAGCCCCGTTACGTCTACAGGAGGGGGGGCTGTAATGTTTCTGGCAGCCTGCATTAATTTAATGGTCTGTTCGGCAGGATCGGATTGAGGAAAGGGAATGATTGTACCGCTTATTCCCTGTTGGGCCTTCCGGGCTTGTTCCATCCTCTCTACGATGGTAGGCTCCCCAACCACTACTCTCCGGTTGACAAAGAATCCTTTCTTATCCCGGTTCCTTACAACAACGATATAGGTTCCGGGACCCCAACCCTTCTGGAGGACAATATTTTTAACTTCAATTTCAAGATCATCAACTATTTCGGGAGCATCAATCGTGTAATCTTTAATCTCCCACTTTCCATCCTCAGAAAGCCTGTAGATTTTAGCGTAATATCCCTTTGAAGACGGGAAAGCAGAGAAAATCTTTGAGGCCGTTTTATCCTCATGGAAATTAAGCTCTACATTCTCTTCCCTGTCCGGGTCTTCTATGTCCTTCAAAGCCTCCCGTCTCTCAATTTCATCCTGAACAAGTTTACGAACGCCAAGGTCCAGGGCCATATTTTTTCTGGTCATTTTAGACACTCCTTTCTGTAATTTTTACTGGCATGATCAGGATTTTTATAACTTGCCATGACAAATCTCCAGGACGGTTCCCATCTTCCCAGAAATCATAAACACATTTTTTTACGTTTGTCAAGCAAAATTTTATTGACAAAAAGTTTCGATATAGTAAAATAGAGGAAAGACACCAAAATGATTACGATTACAGAAGGGAGAAAAAGAGATGGAAAACAGGACCTGTCTAGATTGCCTTTACTGCAAAATGGTCAATCAATCCACGGTCTTAAGTTGCAAAAAACAAAACTGGATGACATCCGAATGGAAGCCAAAAATCGTAAAGTTGCAGGAAAAAGAAACAAGGACCAAAGATATTTTGCCACGAGTAACTTTCCGTTTAGCTGAACGATGCGATTTCTTTGAGAGCATGACCGATTAGAAGAGATTGAAAAAGGAAAGACTTTGAAAGAGGAAAGATTTTGAAAGAGGAAAGATAAGCTAAATGAAAGTTAAGGTCAGAGAATGTAAGGAAGCAAACAGGGAACACCAGAGGTCGAGACGGCAGTATTGTCATGTAGGGCATAAAAAAGACACAATCTGTGTCGCAAGAGCCTTCTTTTATCTGCCTGAAAGTATCCAGGTTGCCTTATTAGCTCACGAGATCGGTCACCTCATGGGAGGAGAGTCAGAAACCTCAGCCAATCGGATCGCCAACATGGAATTCGGGATCAGGATCAAATATAGAGATACCCCTTACGGAAGAAGGTTAGAGACGGTAACGAAAAGAGAAACGCAAAGGTTAAAGAAGGAGCTAAAATACTATATTGATTTCAGATAGTTACTGCATTGACTTCAGATAATTACTATATTGACTTTAGATAATTACTATATTGATTTCAGATAGTTATCTCGAAAACAGGGGGGCTCCGCCCCCCATATCCCCCCGACCGCTTTTATGCCCCATGGCAGACGGGCAGGAAGGCAGAGGAGAGATTCAGTTCCCTTGGCTATCCAGAGCGATTCAGGGTTGACAATCATTTTTTCTGAATACGTTCAACAATCGTAATCCCCTTCTGGGCCACCTTGGATATTTCTCCAATGTTCTCCGACACAACTTTCATCCTCTCTGAAACATCCTGCAAGAGGCCCAAAAGCTCACGTATCGATTCGGATTTTTCCTTAACGAAATCAATGGTATTGAGTATCTTGTTAACGTCCATAATACACCTCCAGGGTTAATTCTTTTATCCATTGGTAGCCAGAAATTTTTCCCTACTTTCTCTTAAATCATCGATAACATGAGAATAGGTAAGCATCCAATCTTTAGCATCGGATTCGATGGTTGGAATCTGCTCTGGCGTACATTTAAAATTAAAGTAATATTCTGGGGCCTTAACGATTTCTCTCATTGTGTTCTTAAACTGGAAAAAGTTATGGCAGAGCCATCCATTGATCCCATCCTGAATGATTTCTGGCAAAGCTCCTGTATACATTGCAATGACAGGAACCCCTGCCGCAATCGCTTCCCTTGCAGCAAAAGAGTAAGTTTCGTTTTTGGAAGGGAGAACAAGAATGTCTATTTCAGACAGAATTCTTCCCAGGTCGTTCGGGTGAAAACCTTCTAAGTGATAGGAACAATTGGCTGAAGCTTGCCTGATCTCCTTTTCGTACTCTGCGTCGGGACATGTTCCAAAAATAGAAAGAGTAGCATTCACTCCTTCCTGTTTCAATTCTTCAAAGATGGTTACAAGTTCTAAAACCTGCTTTATAGGGTGGACAACACCTATGAAGCCGAAACGAACCAGGAACGGCGATCTATATCGATGTATGTCGTTTGTAGTACATTTTATCCCGAACGGTTTTAGCTTAATATCAATGGCAACTCCCCGGAAACAATCCTTATAGGTAGCTTCAATGTAACGAGATGGAGCCGTGACTAAATCTGCACTCGTTAATAATTGTCTGGCGTACTCGTGTCGATAGGCCATCAGGTAATGAGTTGAAGCAAAGAGTTCAATTGGAACGGAAGGCTGATTAAGACACTTTGCGCATTGATCAACAATAAAGCGATCACAAGGGTAGGGATAAGGTCTATTTTCCTTTCTTACAGCAAATACCAGAGGACAGAAATAGTAAAAATCATGGAGGGTAATAATCGTTGGGTATCCGCATCGGGAAGAGATGTCGATAAGAGACATCGGAAGACCCATGACATGATGAAAATGGATAATATCAAACATTCTGCTATCAAGAAAAGAAATAAAAAGGTTATCGATTTCTTCATCTTTGAGATTCGTCTTAAGGTTTATTGGAGAGGCCGAAGCGATACGGTATACGGGAATGTTTTCATAATAATCCTCAATGATTTCTGGCTTTCGTTTTCGTTCTTGATCTCTATAATCACGGTACAAAACAGACACGTGGACTCCATAATCAATCAATTTCTTCGCCAGATTATAGGTGTAGACCTCAACTCCGGCCTTGCTCTCCGGTAAAAAATTTGGAACAACAAAAAGAACCCGTAGAGGAATTGTCAAAGCATGATTTCCTACTGAACGGGACAGAAAATGTTTATAGACCAATTTCTTTAAGGATTTCTGGGCTTCTTCTTCACCCGCATCAAAACTCACGCAACCCCGATCTGTGAGGAACCGGCACAAAATGTCAGGGATGCATTTCGTTTTGTAATGAGTCGTAATTCTGATCCATAAGTCGGTATCCGCTCCAATCCCGATACGGTTATCCAGGGAGCCAATTTCAGACAGGATGCTTCGGCGAAAGAGAAAGGAAGCCAGACCCGGGTTGCCCAAAACAAGAAGAGCATGGGGAGAGACAAATTGATTCTGGGTGACCCTCAATACTTCATTTTTACCGTTAACCCACTCAAAGCCTGAGTAGACAAAGTATAAAGAACAGTCGTTGGCAAATTCATCGACTAATCGCTGAAGAAAATTCGGATAGTAATAGTTATCAGAGGAGATAAAAGTTATGAACTCTCCTCTTGCAGATTTGAATCCCAAATTATAAGCATAGATAAATCCCTGATTAGAATCTAAGGTAATTACCTGAATGCGACTATCGCTTAAGGAATGTAGGTATTCTTCAGTGTTATCCGTCGATCCATCATTAATGATAATAAGCTCCCAATTCGTGAAGGTCTGGGAAAGGATGCTTTCAATGGCCTGGGGCAGATAAGCCATGTGGTTGTAGGTTGCGAGAACAATACTAACGGCTGGTAGATTTTGAGGTTCCATTCTTTGAGGTTCCATTTTTTTTCTCCTTTTAATTTGAATTGTTTTACGAGTAGAGTGGAGTCCTCCGACTCAGGACGCACACAGGAGGATCAGCCAACGTCATTCCCTTCCTGCTATCGGGCGCTCTCCGAGTTCCGGCATATTGGCCACCGAATCGACTCCACATTTTCCGCATTAATTTCTCCAACCGGATTTCCATCAGTATTAATCCTATTCGTATACATATCTACTCCCCTGATTGTTCCCTGTTATTCTTCTCTTTTCACGTTTTTCACTTGCCACTCAATTGTCTTTTTGATACCTTCTTCCAAACTTACCTTGGGTTTCCATCCTAATACATTACGAGCTTTTTCTGTCCTTATCCTCTTTGTCTTTGTAATCCCGGAAGGAAGCGGAACCGTTTCGACTGAACTTTTAGAATTGCTGAGTCGAATGATCATTTCCGCTACTTTTGCCATTTCATAAAATTCTGTTGTACCAAGATTATAGCAATAGTAGTTATTCCAGTTATTAAAATAGAGTAGAGGAAACCCTTTCTCCATTGAAAGGATAAGGCCTTCCACAATATCCGTGATATAACACCACGACCTTTCTGCACCGGCGTGGACAAGGATATTCTTATTTCTCAGGGCGGCATCAATAAATCTTGATATTGCAGACCTGTACGGTCCCGGGTGCTCCCCTGGTCCATAACACATAAAGATTCGTGCAATAACAGCCCGTAAGCAGCAGGAATTAGCAGAAAAATGGGAAACGATATTCTCGCCCATTAGTTTAGTCAGCCCGTAGATAGTCCTTGGGAGAAAAGCGGTGTCATAATCATCGATTACTCTTTCATTATCAAAAGAGAAACCATACTGTTCGCTACTCCCAGCATAGAGAATGTCTGCATGGTAGTTTTCACATAAGCGAACGACATTCATCGTTCCAATGACGTTCTTTTCAATGGCAACGTTGGGGAGAAGTTCTGCCGTTTCTCTCGACACTTCTCCGGCAAGGTGAAACACAAAGCTAGGAAGTACTTCAAAAAAAACTCTATTGGTCGAATCGTAATGAACAATGTCAGTGAGAAAATAGTTATCTCTTTTAATCCGTTTCAAATCACAGCCATAGACATAAACATATCCCCGCTCCGCCAGGGCTTTCTGAAGGGCAGAGCCAATCACCCCTTCCGATCCGGTAATGAGTATCCTATCTGTTTTTGTTCTCTGTCCTTTTAGGCTTACGCTTCGGTCATGCATAAAGTATCCTCCTCATTTTATATTAAGTTTCCCTGTACCGTTTCAATCCTCTTTTTTTCAAGTGATTGAAAGATAAGATCAGTCACCAACCCGATCATAATCTTTACCACTCCTTCTACCGGTACTCCAGGAGCATAAAGAGTTACGTTTCCGAATTCATCGGCTTTCAGATCAAGAACAACTCTTCCCTTCAGGCTTGATGCCTGCTTCTCAAATTCAGACATTGTTTTTCCCTCCTCTTATTATTCCTTTAGGCTGCCGGCCTATCCGTCCTGTTCGGCGGAGAAATGGAATCAGAAGGCTCTTTCTTGACCCTTGTAATTTTGCCCCAGGACCTTTGATCCACTTCCACTTCATCTTTTGTTTCGATGATCACCAGGATATTCCCTGTCACATAAATGACACGACGCCCCTTCAAACTGATTTCCCAGTAAGGAGTTTCAATTTCAGGAGGAAGCAGTTCTACTAACTCTGCGGTTTCTCCGGGTTCCAGTATTTCTTCTTCTCCGACTCGAATTCTGGTGACTAATGCCATGACTCTCCTCCTTTTTAGTATTTAGAGCAATATTGAAAATGCATAGGGTCTTTTCTTTTCCAATCTCCTCCCCACTCGAAACCTACTTCCTTGAATTTCTCAACAATCCCGGGATGGATCAGGCCCTTTGTTCCCAGGGGATTCTGTTTTGGATTGAGGTCAACCGCTATCCCCCAGGCATGAGTCGAAATCCTGTAGCTGCCCTTTTGGCACCGAAACATATAACAACCTCCGAAGAATTGACATTCGCTTTCCAGGTTGGCTGCAAAGATGCGATCAAAAACATCTTCAAAGATTTCAACCATCCGATGATGACATCGGAAACGGGTCACCTCAATCTGTTCGTTCCAGGCTAATTTCATTGGGAAAGGAAGAGGGCAAATATCGATGATAATCGTTTCCCACTGAAACGAGTCGATAGAGCCGTCTTCAAAAATGAAAGGTCGAATATCTCCAAATTCATGAACTAAATCTTCATAACCCGTCGGGGGCATCATTAAAAGTAACCTCCTTTCTCTCTTAATCCTGGTCCATATCTTTTATCGTAAGGGCCTCTTTCCACCAATTAGGGAAAAGTTTATGGTAGTTTTTATAGAACTTCGCAAATTGTTCGTCAAGGATAAAGGTTTCCGAAAAATCGTCATAGGCCCTGGTTGCCCGCCCCGACATCTGAACAATGGTGCAGGCCGTTATCCAGGCGTACCACTCCTGGCCATAACGAGATGAGTAAACTCTTGTCGAAATCTGTTTATCTGAAAGGTCTGCATAGGGAAGCTTGATAATGATGATGAAAGAGCACAGGTCATATTTGAAATCGATTCCCCGATCCATAGAGGGAGAGATAATAACAAGAGGATAATCCGACCGGATGAAACGCTGGAGCATGGAAGACCGGTCGTTAGAATCATGGATGATCAAACGACTATCTTTCAAATGATCCATGAGATAGCGGGCATTTTGATAAGAAACGGTATGAATTAGTCCCTTCTTGTCCGGCCTTTCTTTCAAGATTTTTCCGATCACGGGGATCAGTTTCGGCATCTCTTCTTCTCTTGATTTTCTGATAATATTGGCTGTAGGTAGATAATAGACCTTTCTCGTATCCACATCAAATTGAGATGGGATAGAGATATAGTCCCAATCCTCACGATTGAGGCCCAGAACGTAAGCAAGGTTTGATGGAGAAAGAATCGTTGCAGACATGAAAATAAACTTTTGAGCATGACGGAAAAGGTAGTCTTTACAAAACTCCCTGATCCAGACCGGTTTGAATATCCAGGAGGCACCCCGATCAATGAAAACCCAATTCTTATCAACTTTTTTAACAAATAGCTCCATTTTCCATCGAAGACCTGTCAGGAGGGAATAAAGCCGGAACTGAGGCTTGGAGCCTTTAAGAAAGTCCTCAAAAGACCTTTCAAGAAATTTGATTCGGGCATCAATCACGGGAAGGCACTCCATGGCCCATTCCTTCCAGGATTCAAACTTTGTCTTATATTTTGGCAATCCAACTTGGAGATAATCAAGTGTTCTTTGAGAAATGGTTACTTCAATAAATCTCATCAATTCGGATTCCAATCGATCGGCTTCATCGATTACAACCAAAGACTTCTTAGAAAACTCTCCCACAAAATTAGCCTCTGACAGAAAATACGAGACATTGAGGATACAGGTCTGAGCTTTAACCGCTTTTCTTTTTGGAGCAAGATATAAACATTTAGCTATACAAGAGGACTTCTCTATCCTATCTTTTTCTTTTAAATGTTTCAGTGGACAATCTTCCGCTGTAGTCCCTTTCTCAACATCTGGAGATTTGCAAGGGTAATTAGAACGTCCCTTCAGGACAGGAATATCCGGGAAGTCATTTACCAGTTGATCCTGAAGGTCCTTCGTAGTGCAGGTATAAATTGATGATGGGTAGAATCTTGCAATCGCCATGCCCAGAATACTTTTCCCGGAACCGGTCGGAGCATCGATCATCACCACTTTTTTCTTTGAATTCAGGGCGAAATTAATCGTTTCACGCTGAAAGGGCCTCCAGGACCTAAACCGGTTAAGGCCAAGAGAAATGGGAGAATCCGGTATCTTTCTCTCCTCTGAAACAGAAGATATAGAGCTTGACTCCATTATTTATCTTCCACCTTTAATCTTTCCAGAGATTATCAAGATCATCTTCTCCGGGTTGATCCTGTTCTTCATTCTCGTGCCCCTTACTGATTTCACTATCTTTATTCATCTCGTTATCTTTATTCATCTCGTTATCTTTATGAGGTTCTTGGCGTTCATATTGCCGGACTTTTACAATCGTGTATTTATAATCCGGCCATCTTAGCATACAGCGATCCCTTACCCGTTCGGCATAAGCAAGAGTCATCTTTGAAGCCGGAAAGTTCTGGGTAGGGAAAAAAGCATAGCCATCAATTATGACAGAGGGAGTTTGGTTTTTTAGTAAATAATAATCTCCCTCTGGGACGGGTTCATCATCGAAAATATCAAAATTATCAATTCTTGATTTGCGACGTTTTTTCTCCTCAACTCTTGCGTTAACATTCTCGCTTTCCCTTTCTTCAACTTCCTTTCCCATAATATCCTCCGAATCGATCATCTTCACGTCAATCGCTTCATAAACATTAATTTCGTCATCTTTTACTGGAATGACCCCTACGGGCTTAAAAGAAGAGTTCTGGAGGGGTTCAGCCTCTATACCCTTCTTCTCGGTAGGCTCCTTAGAAAGAGATGCCGTTTTGGGGCGATTCTTGCTTCCAGGGGGCCTTCCCCGACGCTTAGCCTGGTCCTCTCTTGTTTCTTCAGGCAAGGTTAACTCTTTTTTTGTCTTTTTCTCTTCTTTTTCCTGTCCTACTTTTTCTTCTCGTACCTCTTTCTTGCTCCCTTTCGTGCCTTCGCTCTTTTTCTCTTTTTTCATCATTTTTCCTTTTTTCATCATTTATTCTCCTTTCGTTTTTTAGTCCTCATCGGAATCGAACTCATCGGAACCGGACTGGTCTTTATCTTTAAATTTGATCTTCGCAAGCATTTTGGTATCAATATTGTGGTCCGACATAATTGGTTCGATTGCCTTAATGTAATGAGTTTTCATGTTGTCATCCTCCAGGGAATTAATTTTTTCAATAAAGGAACGGATAAAAAGGTCCCTCTGCTTACGATCTGGAAGGATGTTATCGACGATAATCGATTTGAATTCCTGTATATCAGATTGGAACTCGCTCCAGAAATCTTTCTGAAGCGCAATCCATTCAGAAATCCCCCTTTTATAAAGATTGGTTTGAGCTTGTTTCTTTGAGTAATCGAAGACCGCCCAAAAAATAGAATTCCTGACAAATTCGGAGGAGTTCTTAAAGGGAAACTGTTTTTCCTCAATGATTGTCTGGATCGCTCCCGAAATCCAGGGAGGAATTCTGACGGCCATAACAACGGAGTGTCCCCTTCGGTCGGAACCCCTGCGGTAAACAAAGGGCCTCTTCCTGCGTTCGACCTCCATCGTCTTTTCGATGTTCTCAAGTTGCTCCTGCGCTTTTTCATCATATTCGTCTTCGAGATCGTTTAATTCCGTCTCCCTGAAATAGGGTTTTATTTTTTGGTGTTGCTTTACTGAAATGGGAACCAATTTCTTTTCATCTTTCTTTTCATCCCTTTCGGCCATTTTTTAGGACCTCCCTTTTCAGAAAATATTGACCTCTAAAAAAATATTCCGGGCTTCGGGATTCCATTTCTCCATTTTATTTTTTCACTTTTTCCATTTTCCCCCCACACCCCCTTTTTGTTATATAGTTTACACGGTTTTTTGGTGTAAACAATTTACATTGTGTTTACATGTAAACTGTAAACTGTAAACATAAAACTGTAAACAGTAAACATGTTTACTGTATTACAAATATCACCTAAGCTCTTGATTATGTTAACTTTATTTATCACAGTTTAATTCTCTATTTTCCATCTTATTTTATAACGACTTGACAATAGTAGAAAACGTAAACATTTAGGATTTTTGACCCTTTTCAAATTTGCCTCAAAATCCCATAAAACTTGACCAAAACGTAAACATTTACGATTTTTTTACCCTTCTCCATTTTGTCTCCTGATCCTGTAAATTTTAATCAATCTATCTAATATCCATCTCTCCATTTTTTCACGTTTTGGCTCATAATAAATCGGGATTCCCAACCTTACTTCGATGCTCGCAAGGGACTGCCTCACGGAATTAGGATGCATTAAAGATTCAATGTGAAATGACAGGACATCATCTTCTGATCCCTCAATGACAAGCCATTTCAGTTTGTAATCCTTCAATATCATCAACTCCTCTTTGAAGCGATCCCGGTTTTTCCCAAGAGAAGATAATAAATCCAGGACTGATTTTCTCTCTATCGACACTTCGTTCTCGAATCCCAGGACGGAATAATCCCCGACAGTTAAAGTATTCCTTACAATAAAAAGGCCCTTGGGAGGCTTCTGAAAAAGTGGATTCTGTTCCCGGGTATCAATTACCAGAACGAAATTGTCCGGGAAATTAAAACTGAACTCCGGCACCTTCCCGGCCCTTGAAAAATTCTTCAGAGAATATGAAGGTTTTATTTTCATAATATCTCAACCTTTTTCAAATTCTATTAATTCCGAATCTATTTCTTATTTCCTTTTGAGGAGTTAAGTCTCTTCCAACTCGTCTGCCACGCATTAAACTCAATCCATTTTCTGCGTTTTCTTGACATAGCGGCCCAACATTTTTTACATATAAACCTATCATCTGGAGGTTCAGTGTCTGAATAAGTCCCAAATGGAGTATAACTTTTACAGTTGATACCAGTCATAAACCTGCCACATTCTGAACATCGTAAATCAATTCCTCTATTTTTTCCCATCTTATCTCCTCTAAGGCAGATCGGGCAGAATTAAACAGGTAGTATTGGCGTAAATCGGCCTCGTTCTGCACAACGTTTATGTACCACCTTAAAAAATCCGTCAGCCTCTATTAAATATCTTTTATTCCCCCAGAACTTCCTTGCACAAATCCAGCAATATTTATTGGTTTTGGCAATATCCTTTGTAACGGGACAATTTATTGTATGCATTGTATAGCCCCATCTATTTACCGGACAATCGCAACCCATTCCATTTTCCTCCTTTGTTAAAGAAGGCAGGTCGGGCAGGATTTGTCTTGGGTTTTATCCCGATATTTCCTGTTTCAATCCTCAGCATGGGTTACAGGACTGGGGCTCACCACTGTAGCTCTCACCACGAGCTTAGCCACCGACCCGCCTCACTTTTCTTTCACACTCAAAACAAACATGCGTTGCTACTTTATACATCTTGCTTCCGCACTTTTCACATATTACCTCTACTAATTTATTGAGAACCGCAAGTTTACTTGTTGCCTCCTTCCACAAATCCTCAGTATTCACAAAGAATCTAATCATTCCCTTCAATGGAGTATAATAGCAATGAGATAGGTCATTTACGTGCTCAACTTTTTTCTCTTTAAAGATATGAGCTTCCTTAAGCTTACCAAAGCAGAAGAAACTAAATCCTTTATCAAAGTCTTCGTCCTTATAGGTAGAGTAAATTACCTCACACTCCTTATCATAACAAAATGGGGGACGATTGATTTTATGATCTAAGTCCTTTTCGCTCATCTCACTGCCTCCCTCCAGCTTTTCTCATAATCAAACCCGCTCTTTTTTCCCATTCTATTCCACCTCCTTCCTAAGGCAGGTCAGGTCTCCTTTGGTACAATCAGCACGTCTGCCTCAATGAGACCCTTGCGGGAGGAGATTAATCCCATCATAAGCTATTTGCCACCGACCTGCCTTTAATTAGTTATTTCTTTTCTTTCTAGTGTTTTTACGCATAAATTTGGCGCATGGAGAGTTAAATAACCCCGCTCTGCACCTATCACATATATGATAATGACTAGTGCCAGAATATTTTCCATAATTTAAACAATACTTCCAAAAATATTTCATCATCTCCTTCTAAAGGCAGATCGGGCAGGACTTCAACCTGCACGGGCAGGGTTTAGCTTTCAGTTTCTACTTACTTGCTCTTCCCACTTTCAAAAATCCCAGCCAAATCGCCACCGACCTGCCCATCTTTCTAATATTTCCTATTCTTCAGAGACAATAATTGTAATACAGACAATCAATATAGCGACTGCAATAATTCCACTAGAAATACATAATGACATCAACGACATTTTGGGACTTACAGATATAAATTCCCAAAGAAGAATAGATTCCAAAATCATACCCATTAAAATTAAAATGCAACCAACTTTTTTCATTTTCTTCTCCATCAACTTGTTTCATCCCCTACTTTTCCAAACTCTTGCATCCTCCCCCGTTCTTTTATTTCTTCGAATCTCAATAAATTCAATCTTTTCTCCAAATTTCCAAACATATCTTGACTCAAAGAAATCTTTTCCATCAAGACGCATTAGCATTGTTCTAATCCCTTTCTCTCCACATATCAGTCCATGCTTGTCAAAGCAATGATCTCTGAATTTTTCCCAGGGAGCTTCAAAATGACCTTCACAAGTTTGACAGATATAAACATGAAACTCATTCCCTTTGGCTTTTGACAGATTTGGCAGATATAAATTATTTTTTGTCCTCTTTAATTTATCCATAATATCTCCTTTTACGGACAGGTCAACCAGAATTCCCCACTCTACTCCAATTAACCGGAGCTCACTAACTAGACTTTGCAATAGCCACCAACCTGCCTTTTATCCTCCAATATTTCTTTTTAATATTCCAGGATTTAGAACGTTACCTTCCAGATTTGCCTTTTCTCCCTCGTTACCAATTTGGGTGTCAAGATTCCATATCTTCCTAAATTCCTCTCCTCTTGAATGGCAAACAGAAACCATCTTGGCAACTGCTCCAGCCATAAATGCTGTAACTTCTCTTTCCCCAATACTCTCTTGAGCACGAATGATCAGTCCGCTAACTCCAAAATGTCCCCAACCCTTTTCAATGGGTGTATCAGGTTCTTCATCAAGCAGTTGCATCACTTTTCTTGCTATATCTACACAACCTTTTCCGTAAGGGTCCTGATTCTTATCTACGTACTCCTGCCAATCTTTTTCTCTGATAATAGGCATTGTTCTTATCTCCTTTCTTCTTCCCCCTACTGTGCAAGCGGAGAGGGGTTGTCCCCTGCCATGGGACATAAAAGCGGTCGGGGGGATATGGGGGGCGGAGCCCCCCTGTTTTTCTTTTCCGAATAGATTGATTTGCGTCATCTTTTTATATTAGAAAATAGACTTGTTTTAAGGCAATGCGGGCTAAACCATATCCTTTCCTTATATGTATTTTCTCTTCCCTTTCTATGGCCTTGTGATCCGTAACCGCCACCTGTTTTCCATGCAATACATTCCCAATCCGGCATATCATGTTCTCCTTCGTACCCGCAAAGGGCTATTCTCAGTAAAGGGTTATTACCGTTTTTGATAGCCCATTCTCTAACCCCATACGATATTTGCATATCATCATGAGAGTATAAGTCTTTACACCGTTGAGTATCTTCTGAATATGGAGGATCAAGAAATACTCCAGTTATACCATTCTTGATTGTAGGAGTTGGGCCGAGCACTCTTTCCCAGGAACCACAACATACTCGTACCCGTCGGAGGCGGGCCTGGAGAAGTTCAAAGTATTCTTCTAGGGAGATCATACTTTTTGAAAAGATTCCTTCTCCATGATGTATAAGATTAGGACGTTGTTGGTGAATACCTTGTCCATAATGTCTAAGATAAGGAAGTTGCCGATGGATGCCTATTCCTGCATCGCTGAGATGTGGTCGTTTTCTGTGGATACCCATTCCTTCATTGCCAAGATGTGGTAGTTGTCTGTGAACACCCTTTCCTGAGTTACCAAGATGAGGACGTTTATGGTAAATTGTTGTTTTTCCATTATCAATAATGCTACACCAACCGCTTCCGATCCAGCAGGAAATTCCCCATACCCACCAACCGGCAATTTTCGTATCGTAAAACTCAGGATCAGTTTTCATCCTTTCCCGGAACTCTTTCTGCTTAACAAGCCATTGGTGACGAGCGCTGAGATCAGCTTCATTGACAGGCCAATCAGCCCATTTCGCAACTGATTTGGGGTCATTGGCAATGGCTCGCCAAAAGTTACTGAGATAACAATCAATATCGTTTACGGTCTCTATTTTTGGAGGAGTAGGGCGGGATAGTAAAACTGCTAAAGAGCCTGCAAATGGCTCGACGTAGTTAGGAACGTCTCCGAAACGTTCCCAGACTAAATGGGCCACCCTGGATTTTCCGCCGAACCATGGAAAGGGAGCTTTAATTCCAGTCATATAGACCTTTACCTAAAATTAAAATCAGGAGAATCCCAGTTCTGAAAACTTCCCTCGGCGGCATTTGGGAAGAACGAGAGGGAACCGGGATTCTCCCTGGCTATTTATCCTTAATTGAAAATTGAATTTGTGCTGGTTTTAAATCCAGTCCTGATCTTCTTCTTTCTTTTGTTCCGCCTTTTCAGGTTTAGCTCCTGGAGATTCTTTGGACTCCGATTTTAGAACTTTTTGAAGTTCCTTTTCGGTAAGGTACTCCACGATATTAGCCATCACTCCTTCAGTTGACTTCGCCCTTTCAGATTTAACGTGTTTAATCCTTCCTCCAAATTTTTTTCCTGGAAGAAGGCCCCATTTCTCCTCAAACTTTGCCTTTCTGAATATGTCGGAGTCATACTCTTCTCTCTCCTCAAAAACCTGGAGTTTGATAAGGAATCCGGTAAGGCGTCTGAGGCCAAAATAATTTTTGGAAACCAAGGGAAAGTTATCGAAGACGAATTTTCCGTCTTCTTCCGTTCCTTCGATGACGGAACGAACCTTAAACATTTTCTCCGAATCCTGAGAGGGTTCAATGCTTGTTTCTTCAACCCTCAACAGGTAGAGTCCCTCAGCCGGTAAATCAAAGCCAATCTTGAACATCGGTTTAATTTTTTCTCCCATTGTTCTTTTCTCCTTTCATTTTAATTTCTAATACAGATAGATACAGGCAGATACGAAAACACGAACCTTACTTTTCACCTCCTTTCATCTCTTTAAGCAATGACTGAATTACTCTTCGACCGAATTACTCTTCTCGGATTGCTGAAAGAATTTTCTGGAAATCAAGAGGGCCCTTTCCGTGCAGGCTAAGTTTAATGGAACAGGATTTCGCAACATAGGGTTCATCAGGTGGCGAAACAAATGAAACCGTTGCGGGATGGATTATTTTTGTGTCCTCTTTCTCTTCAATCCACCATGACCTTTCAACGTAACCGATAAAATCAAAGTATCCATTGACAAGCATTGGGTATTCCCTTCCTTGAAAAGCAGGGGCGGCAACAAGCTCCCGATTCCACCTGGGACTTTGCATTTCAGTTGCGGTCGCTACCACAATAATTCCGTACTGTGACAAACGGTTTAGACTGCTCGTGATCCTTTTCATAATGGAGCCAACCGCACCCCAATCGGCCTCATCAATTCTGAATCGGTCTATAAGGCCTTCTCTGGCCTTTTCAGTTCTCACTCTTTCAGTGTAACGGTCGTCTTCCAAATCGAGTTTATAGCTTCCTTGCGTAAAGGAAAGTGAATCGAAGGCAACCGACCTAAACTTGAACTTCCCTGCTTTAGTTGAGGTTTCTATTAAGGAAAGTAATTCGATAGTTTCATCGAATGATTCAGGGAACCTCCAGGAGAACTCCTTTTCTTTGTGTCTCTTCAAGACAATTCGGGGGTCCCTCGGTTCGGTTCCGATGTAGAAGATAGGATCGGGTAACGTGCCAAGAGAATCCGTTTTTCCTACTCCGAATGCTCCATAGATTAGAAAACACATTCCTGTTATCTCTGAATCAACTCCATCCTTTAATTTTTTCATTATGTTTCCCTCCTTTTTTTTCTCCACTTTTTAGCATAAGTTCACTGATATAAATTCATTGGTAAGGATAGCAATTGACCGGTTTCATTTCTTCAAAACAACCTATTAAAATCTTCCCTTTTCTCCAGGTTCTTTCAAACTTCACTATGTAAAATCCGTTTTCGAGAGTGACAAGCGCATCTGGATTATCTGTCTCTACGCTCTTAATCTCTTTTCCGCAACCGCAGGCACAGATTTTAGATTTTCCATAATTGGTCTTCTTTTTCGCTTTCTCCGCCCTCTCCCGGACCTGATAGGGGATATGGTGCTTCGGGAACCTCTTTGTGTAAAACATCTTCTTTCTCCTTTCCTGCAAGCTCTTGAAAGTGAGTGATAATGTCCCCCTTAAATTCTTTCCCGATTTCCTTCTTGGTGTAAATATCAGGACTGATCACTCCCGAATCGCAAATGGAGTAGTAAGGACATTTTGGAGGAGGAGTGAAGCAGGCTCTTGGGTCCTGATAAAAACCTTCTATTCCAAGATCGAGTTTCATTACAATTTCTTTAGCTATCTGTTGGAGTTTTTTCAGAAGGGAATCCAGATCAAATTCTGTTCTCCAGTAATGGTCATCACTCCAATAATGGTTCGGTCGTGCCCTGACATCGTTTACAACACGATCATAGTAAGATTTCAGACTTTCGTTTCTCCCGAATTTAAGCTGTGGCACCTGGATTTTTCTGACCGTAATTCGTTGAAGGTTCGGAACTCCAAGGAAATAAGTTGAGATTTGGTCGGAGATATTAAACTTGTGGTAGAAATCAGGGGATTTCGTATACTTAAATTCGTATGCGAAATTCATAGGCTCTACCAAATTATCGATAAAGCCGATGATGACAGGATAGTCAGGTAACTTTAGAGTAAAAGGATATTCTGTCTTTCCTTTTTCTTCTGCCTTTCCAAGTTCGATATAGACTTCAAACAGTGCAGCCATGGCAACCAGAGCGGATAAAGGCAGGTCTGACTTTTCCTCCTCTGTTTGGAGTTGATGAAAATATGATCTGGTATGGTCTTTAGGTGAGAAATTCTTGATCTCTGAGGAGTGAAGACGGCTTAGAATTTCGGAGGCGATTCTACCCTGGAGCATCGGAAGAGGGATCGTCTTTAATTCTAATCCACAAATCCGGTCGTACCAGAAACTTCGGTTGCAATGAACGTAACGTGTAAAGGATGAATAGGATAGTCTGATTTGTGTTCTTTTCTCATACTCAATGCATCGGAACATCCAATCAAGTTCGCAAAGGCCCCCCTGGATAAAGTATCTACATGGGTCTTTGCTATCATTATAATATTGACAGGTAATTTTCCAAGATGAGGGTGACATGGCACGCTTCTCCTTTCCCTTGTTGGTTACGTGGTTTCTTTGGTTGGGTGACGGGAACCCTCCTGCCACGGTCCCGGTCAGGAGCGGTAGAACCTTCCCGGTCTTTGTAAAGGGTTCCCGCCAAAGTTCAAAATACGGGAATCTTTATAACATGAATTTCATGAATTTTGGAGTTGAGGTCTGTTTAGAAAAGGGAACCGTAATGATTTCTGCGAGAAAAATGTCTGGAAATCTCAATATGTAGTGTATTCGGTTAGTTGAAGCACAAGATATTGTAACAAAAGAAAATTTTCACAAGCTCATTTTTTTTCATTTTTTACTTGACATTGATAAAAAAGATGGTTAAGATGATGATAAAATGATAAGTAAAAGATAATCAATCGCAAGTGAAAGGAGAAAGACCATGGGAGAAATGTATGATGAACTCAAGGAGAAGCTCGGCTGGGGGGCTCTCCAAGACATGATAGGAGAGGCAAAAAGAAGCCTCTCCGAGTTTGCGGAGGCTCAGGGATCAGACTTGCGGAACGAATTTTTCCTCTATGGCCTTGAAATGGCCAAAGAGGGAAAAGACCCCATCCGGGGTCTCAACAATATGACCGGGGACGAGCTCGCCGTTCTTTGGGTGGCGGGCTACAGACCGAGGTCAAAACCCTCGGTGCCGCCGCAAACGGAATTTTTTGACGTGGACCTCGACCAGGTCCACATGGACGAGGCTGAGGACTAGCCTCGTCGGCTGACCTAGCGGCCTGACGGGGGGGGAATGACTGAGGGTCCACGGACACCTGAAACCGTGCGCACGCCGGGGAGAGCGAGAGACCGGCAACAGAAAGGAGAAAAAGATGATAACTAACCCATATTTAGCTGGCAAAATAGATCAAGCAATGATTGACAAGAAAATTACTGAGAATGAAGCAAACATATTGCATAACGCAAGAATGAAAGAAATTCCATTATGTCTCGGAAAATATGATTATCATGTTCAGGATTGCCAAAAACAAGACATAAATATTTGTATGCTATGTAAGAAAATAAATTAATTTAGTGGCTGACCCATTGGCCTTCGGGAAAGGACTGAGGGTCCACGGACACCCGAAACCGTGCGCAGGCCGGGGAGAGCGAGAAACCGGCAGGGAAGGAGAGCAAAATGAAATGCTACAAGGTTAACCTTGCAAACTTGGTGGGAGTAATTTGTGATGAGTGTGGGAAAGAAGTAGAGGTTAATGGGAAATATCCTGTTGGCTGGCATCGGGTCGACGATCCTGAAGGTGGGGATATTTGCCCTGCCTGCTGGGAAGAGGATCAGAAATAATTGCCATTTTTTGTGGGGGAGTTGGCGCGGGGATTGCTTTCTAGAAAGGTAAAATTTAGATCGGCTGACCTAACGGCCTATGACGGGGCGAAAAGGAGAATTGCGATGATGACCAGAAAAGATTATATCAAATTTGCGGAAGTGTTCAGGCATTGGCACCAAACGTTAAAGGAAAATCCTGACATTTTGCTAACGAAATGTTGAAGGCCCTGGAGGAAGATGTGGCTGATATTTTTCTTCAGGATAATGAAAGATTCAATTATAAGAAATTTATTAAGTACATCAGAGATTAGGGACTAATCGGGATGACAAAAAAAATGAAAAGAATGGATACCCGGAACAGTTGTTACGGGGGGAAAGGGAGAGGTATGAAAAGATACTGGACGGTCAAATGCCAAGTTTGTAAAAAGACTTGGCGAGTGCCCAGAGATGCACCGCTAGAAATAAAGCATTGTGGGCGTTTGGTGTTGTGGATTGATATCTTAGGTGATTTGTTTTCTGTCCCGGCAGGGGAAAAGGTTCATAGAGGAGCTAAAAAATGATTATTAAGGACTATTCTTTATATGCTTCAAATGGTAAGTATATCCGTAAGGCCACAATGGTGATTCTCGATGATGGTCGGGTGATCAGGTTTCTCGATAAAGTTTCTAAAAAAGTGGCCCTCAGACAGGTTAGTGAATTTCTAAAAAAGGAGAAGAAAAAATGGGCACGCTAACTCTTGTTTGTTGTGTCTGCAATCGGATTTATGGTGAAAAAGACTCTTTATCTGACTTCTCCGGGGAGAGCCATGGAATCTGCCCGGAGTGTTTCCCAAAGGAGATGGAGAGGTTGAGAGTTGAGACAGAAAAGTACCGGAAAGAGAGGAAAGAGAAAAGCATAAAGAAGGAAGAAGAGGAAGGAGGGGAGAAATGAATGAATTAACCGGAGCACTTCGTTTTTTAATAAAATTTGGAGCACTGTTTTTTATTTACCTTTCCGTTCTCGTAATTTTCTCAATTTTCGTATGTATGCTATACGAAACGATTAAAGAATTCCGTCATAGAAAAAAGGAGGGGAGAAATGGACAAGGAAATAACTGAGCTTTTGTCAAGTGTAGGGATGTTACTCTATTGTTATGTTCCCATTTTGTTGATTATGTGGGGAATAGCGCTCTGGCGTATTAGGAAGGACTGAAAGGAGGAGAAGAGGAATGCGTAAGTTATTAATTAGATTTCGTCTTTCAATAAAATTTGGAGTAGTGTTTTTTTTCATTTCCGTTTACATAATTTCCTACTTCGTAGTTTTCTGCTTCGTAGCCTTCTACATTTTCGTAGATACAATATATGACATAATCAAAGAATTCTTTTATAGAAGAAAGGTATGGAGAAATTTGACCTTTTATCAAAAGGAAGGACCGAAAGGAGAAGAGCAATGGAGAAAAAGGACCGTAAGAGGGCGAAGGTGGTGAATTATTTACTCCGGGCGATCCCTGCCGATACCTGGCACCTCTTTAAGACCCAATTGGCCTATGAGGGGATGTCAATCCGGGGATTTTTTCAGAAGGCAATGAACAATTTTCTAAAAGGAAAGGAGGAGAGAAAATGATTACCTCTTTTTTTTATCGTTCAGATTCGATACCTTCGATTCATTTTAATGGGAGAAAGATCATTTCGTATCCGACCCTTGATAAAAGGGTTAGGATGATGGTTATCGTAGGAGATTTTGAGTGGACACCACGAGATCGGGAGAAGAAGGAGGTTCATTTCTGTTCCCACTGTAAAAGCTTTATGCTCCCAGGAGAAACCCACCCAAATTGTCATCCAAGTTGTCAGGAGAAGGAGAAGTTATGAAATCGTACTTTTTCGGCTGCCTCTTTAGCCTTCTCATCCTTATACTATCGAACCCATCTCCGCCGTATACCGGCTTCCATCTTCTCCTTATATTTCTCTCCTGGTTGGGAGCCGGTATTCAGGTCGGGATTCTGCTAAGTTCTTGGTAGATTGGTAGATTTAAGATTCGGAGATTCGGGATTCGGAAATCCAGGGGTTGGAACAGGCCCGGAGCCATTCATTTGATTTCTTCTGTTTCGATATATCGAAATGGGCCTTACTTGACAAAATGAGGCCTAATGTCAAATAATGCTAAAAACCCCACCAGAAAGGAGAAACGAAAAATGCGTAATCTTCCCTCCACTCGATCCATTAATCAGCTTCTTTCCAGGGAACTTCCGAAGTATTTTACACGGGAAGAGATTCACCGAATCCTTGATCAGGCAAAGGACTCTCCTCGTGATCACCTTTTCCTCAACCTCCTCTGGCATACCGGAGCAAGAATCTCAGAGCTTCTTCAGGTCCGGGTTTCCGATATTGATCCTTATCTTAAAACGATTCAGCTTCTTACCCTGAAAACTAAGAAGAGGCCCGTTCGGGTGGTTCCTCTTCAATCCGAAATTCTTAAAGAGATTTTTGATTACATAGAGGCCTTCCCTCCAGGAGGAGATAGGATTTTTCCCTTCAGCCGTCAGAATGCCCACCTGATCGTACGAACCTATTGTCAAAGAGCTAATATCGATTCGGTGCGTTCACATCCCCATACCTTCCGGCATTCCTTTGCAATTAACGCCATTTTACAGAAAAGGCCCTTGCCGGTTGTTCAAGTTTGGTTAGGTCACCAGAGCTTTTCTTCTACCTTGATTTACACGAAGGTCCTTGCTTCGGACACGCTGGGGATGATCGATGGAATGGAATTTTGAATGGGATGGAGTTTTGAATTTTGACAGAATAAAGTTTTGATTCCTGATTATTTAATCTCCTTCAGTTTTCTTCTAATCAGTTTCATTATCCGTTGCTGTTTCTGATCATCTTCTATCCTTGTATATTTAATGATTCCCTTTGCCTTTCCCCTTCCTTTTTCTGTTCCGGCAATTTTCCCGCCGAATTCCTGCAAAAATATTTCACTCTCATAAGGTCCTTCTTCAATTTTTCCGAGACCGACAGTCATTCCGCATAAGGGACACTTGCAGACGATCTTTTCCATAATGATCCCCCGCTATCTTATCACTTTATTTAATTCCATTAGAAATATTTCTCCTTTTTGCCAAGATAGATTAAAAAAGCGATAGCTCCTAACCCGATCCACTTCCAGTCAATGTTTATTCCCGCAATCTGGATTCCGGGAAGCTTTGCCGCCGGTTGATAACTCGCTACCCATTCCTTAACCCACTGCGGAGGCTCCTGGACTTCTTCGGCGGCAGGCGTTCCTGGAACGTAACCTTTAACCCACTCCTTTACCCATTCCGGGGGTTCCGTCGTAGTAACTTGTGAAATGTCTGGAACGGCTCCGCCCCCTCCTCCATTTGTATAAGCTCCTCCCTCATAGGTTCCACCCTGTTCAATGGCCTGGTAGGTCAATAGAGATTTAATCATTTGGGCAGTTTCCGGCCCTACAATTCCATCGACCTGGAGATTATACATTTTCTGAAATTGTTTTACCACTGCTTCCGTTTCTTCCCCGAACTGTCCATCGGCTCCGTACCTTGGAAACTTGAATCCAAGAGCAATTAGGTCTTCCTGCATTCTTTTTACCCCGGAGCCGCTCATTCCTCTTTTTAGCATTGTGAGTGCCATACTGTTTTCCTCCTTTTCCTTATTAAGGTTTTCGGCTTTTTATATTAAGGTCCCCAGCCGGACCTTGCGGGCATCCCATATCTTGAATAAAGGTGATCGTAAATATCTGCCCAATCATTGACCGTTCTCTGACAATTCCGGTAAATCATGACATCCCCAATTTGACCATAATACCAATAGTTCTTATAGAAAACTTTGATGATATTTTGATTGTAAGCCAGCGTATTAGGTATTGCGTCTGAAGCTGTTAGAAAAGTTGAATCGTGGAGATAGGTTCTTGCCTTATTGTCTGAACTTGGAAGAAAGGTGAATCCCCAATGAGAAGCATAAGTTGATTGATTTTCATCTATTTGGGAAGAGATAAAAGTTTTAAGGGTTATTTCATCGTCAAAATTTATTGGAGGTGTAGTAGACCATAAATCTCCCACAAGTCCTACATCACCACCTGACGTACTATCCCATACACCAACAATATCCCATCGTTGAAATCCACCGCCAAAATAGGGTCTTCTAAAATATCCAACTCCGATGTAATTAGTAAATGTCATACCGCTAAAAGTAGCGGAAGCATTATTTGTTCCCCCTGAAGGATTACTTCCGAATCCCGATAAGGTTCCCCAGAAAGTAGATAAATTTCCAGAAATAGTGAGGTTGGGAAGCTTATCACTGCTTGCCGGAGCAGAATTTACCAGCGTACTTCCTGATCCCTCATTTATCCTGTACCATCCGATGAGACAAGTTCCGCCCGGAGGAGCCCAAAACTCTGCATTAACAGTCTTATTTGAGGTCATTGTCACATTAACTGTTGACCCCGTTCCGCTCGCATCCCCTGACCATGCAGTAAAGATAGAACCCGTATTAGGCGTTTCCGTCAGGGTTACGGTTGCGCCAACATTAAATGAAAAGGAACAGGTCGATCCACAATTAATCCCGGAAGGCGAAGACGTAACCGTACCCGTGCCGGTGCCGGACTTCGTAACGGTTAAAGTAAACTGCCCAGGAGAAGCAATATAGGCAGAGTAATTCTTCGTTATGGATAAGCCCATTGAGACGAAGCACATTCCAGTAAGGAAAAGAATGCCCAGGACAATAAGAGTAATGGCTTTCCTTTTTAATTTCATTTCATTTCCTCTTACAAGTATTCTCCAACCCGATCAACATATTCCTGATTAATATATTCGCCGGAGCGTCCTACGATAGGCCTACCAAGCTGATAGGCTGAAATAACATCCCAGGTGAAGCCGTACCGGTCAATTAAATATCGTAAATACTTTGCTCCAACCTCAATATTATACTCCGGGTCAAAAAGAAAATTGGGATCATATCCAAATAGCCTTGCCGTTGACGGAAGAATCTGCATCAGTCCCCTGGCTCCAGTTCTGCTTATTGCCAATGGGTTAAAATTTGATTCTACCTGGATAATTGCATTGATCCAGTTTTGCGGCACACCATAACGAATCGCATTTTCCCGGATAATATCTGTAATACTTCTTCGTGGAGTAGATTCGACCTCTGAGGGTTCTTCCTTCAAGGTCTCTTCTTCTTCTGAATGGGTCCATAATCTTCGCCACCAATCTGTCAGATCATCCCACCATCCGCCGAATTGAGAAGAGTAACGTTGAAACATATCTCTACTGCCTCCCAGATAAAGACCAGACGACCATAATGATCCCAATCCCGAAAATGAAGGATAATAGAGATGGAGCCGTTCCCGCCTGAATGGGAGAAGGATACATTTCTCCAATAGCTAAACTTTCCTCTTCTGGAATTTCTTCAGGATAGGTTTCTTCGGTTTGAGCCACTAACTCTTCTTCACCTGGAGGCCCCGGAATTGGCGGAACCGGAAAAGTATTGGCATAAAAAATATGCTTTCCTATCCTTCCTATGACCGGCAGTATGCTCGCCCAGTAAGGCATAACGTAATTGGCATGGTAAAAGGTAGCTCCCATTGTGTTATCGGGAAAACTCCCTTCAAGAATCTTTCCGGCAAGGCCGTAAGCAGTCTGAAGTTTAGAATTGCTTTTTAATTCCTCATTGAAATTTCTTGCAATTCTTTCGGCAGTAGGCCTTACGGGATCGTTAGCATTATACATTGAAAATTGTTTATCCTTCAAAATGACGGCATGGTAGACCGAACCGGTTAAACGATAAATATCTTTATCTGCAAAAGTATCTGGATCAAGCGTCCGATTCCTGATCACATTAAGGACCGCCGCCATTCCCGCTTCGCCTTCGTTTCCGGCTTCTCCATAAGCCGTTAGCGCAAGGAGTTGACGACTGGATAGATAATAAAAAAGTTCCTTATCCATAGCCACTATTTCGTTTAATGTCTTTGGCCACTATTTCGTTTAATGTCTTCTCGTTCTTTCCGGTTGGGCTAAGATATAGAATAATCTTTCTACAACGTTTAAGCCCTTATCGCACCCTTCCAAAAATCGATCAAAAGAATTCAGGGCAGTATCTAACCTGTTCCTTGGGTTAAATCTCGGTGCATCAAAAAAAGGAGATAGTAACGGTTTCTGCTTTAAATAGACGGAACGGACCTGATTGGAGGGCAGATAAACGGTTCTATTTCCCTGTCTGACCGATTCCATCTCAATCACGTCTTCAACCTCAGCATCAATTGTGTTATCTCTCTCGCTGCCCTTCAGTTTTTTACTCCTTCTCTGGCTCATTTCCGTTCTCCGTTCATTCTTATGAATGCTTGAAATTAATGCTCGAAATCTCTGTTCGAATGAGTTTTAACTCCTGGGCTATCCATTCCCGGTGATAGTCAAATAGTTCTTCTATCCTCTTATCAAAATGAGCCATTGTTTCTTTTGTGATCTCTTTACATATTGCGCTATGCTCTGACTTGCTCAAAATCCCTCCTTTGTCCAAGGTATGATCCCTCCAATCTGATAATGTTTTATACCCCGAAAAGGCAGGACATTTTTCCTGTTGATTCCTGCAATGATTAGCAAGGACCTCTCTCGTAATCAGTCCGCCCTCTCTTTCCCATTCTTTAACTCTTTCATCCCAACCATTAATCCAGCGTTTGACCCAAAACCAAAGGATCAGTAAGGGAACGGTAATTAATCCCTGAAGTAACCAGCTTATCCATGTATTCATTGATAGCGACCTCTTTGATAATGATCTCTTTCATTTTTCAGTCCATCAGGAGATAAGCGAGAACCCCGCCCCCGATAAGTAAAATCATTAATGGAGATGAAAATCCGGCCTGAGCAATCTGAGGGAGTCCGGCTTCCGTTTGGGGAACGATGCCGGTCGAAGTAATCCCTTGAGAAGCATAGGGACTGATTGTAGTGGGAACACTACTCGGAGGAATAGTGGTAGAAACCTGTTGCGCTCCATAACCGGAAATGGTTCTCAATAAATCGATTTTGGAAGGATCAACCTTCTTCCCGGAAAGGATGCCTTGAATGCTATTGATTGCCATTGGGTCACCCTGTAAAAATCGATTATACATCATGCCAATCGATGCTTTGGCTCCCATCGGGAGTTTATTGACCTCTTTTTTGGTATATCCTAAAGCAAGTAGGAGATTTTTGCCAAGACTGGCAATGTCAGCATGAGCAAGCATCCATTGTTCCTTTACGCTTAATCCTTCCTGTCCCTTTTTCCCAAATATGTTAAATGCCTGACCGGTTACGCTCGCAACAGCCGAAGCAACGGTAAAAGGGTCTATCCCGAATTGCCTTCGCCGGGAGTATTCATTTGTAAACATTTTCCTTCTCCTTTCCCCCCAAGCTTTACATTCTAAGGATAATTATCTTCCTTTTCTTCTAGTTGTTCGGGCTCTCCTGTAAACCACTCTTCCCCGGGATTTCTTCTTTTTGATCAGCATGACTCCTAAAACTCCCGCTCCAACCAGGAGTGCCGTATTGGTCGATATCCCAAGGGATGACAAAATTCCGGGAGATTTCGGAATGGCATAAGGCGATATTGGAGGGAGTCCGGCCTTAATTCGCTTTTCCTGTGCTCTTGTCTCTAAGTATTTCGTTCCGATAGTTGTTGCTCCGGTGATTAGAGATTTAAGGACAGGAAGAAATCCCTCTTCTGTCGGGGTTTTAATGCTTGCAGGGTTATAGCCTGCAACCCATTCTTGAATCCATCCCGGTTCGGGAGGAGTAACCTCCTCCGGCGGCACGTAAGTCTCAACGTATCTTGTCTCTGAGGGCCATTCAGATACCGGTGACTCTTCTCCAGTAGGTTCATTCTGCCCGAAACCTCCCCATGCTCTCATGATGCCGCTCCTTGGCGGGAGGGACCTGATGTAGGCAAGGTATCTCTTCCACATATCATCTGGAGACGGTAGAGGCTGTTTTCCTTTTCTTCGCTTGTTTAGAAACATAATCATATCCTCCTTTTCTTGAACTTTTTTTACTCTCTTCCTTATCTTTTCCTCATCTTCTCCTTATCTTCTCCTTATCTTCTCCTCATTATGAGGAAGATTCCGATTCCAAGCGCACCGTATTTAGCCCATGACGGAACGTTAGCTAACCAGTCAAAAACTCCTGCCTGTACAGGAGGAGAAATCGATGGAGCAGCAACCGTTTCGGGAGTGGGAGATATTTGAAGTCCCGGTTGAGGATATTCCGTTACCGTAACGGGAATCTCCCTTTTCTCGATAGGTTGTTCGTAATTTTGATACCATTGGGTTAACCAATCCGTCGTGCTTAGCTTATAGGGAACCGCTACGGGAACCGCCTCTGAAGGCAAAATGCTCGGCTGAATCTGCACGGGAAGTTGAATGGTTCCCGATGTGATCATAGGTAAATTTTGAGGAAGAATCTGTTGAAGAAACATTTTTTATCTCCTTTTTCTTTGATATATCCAGTAGATTAGGGTTCCTCCTAGTAACGCTAATATAAGGGGAGAGAAACCAGCTTCGGAAGCCTTAGGGATAGCGACCGGTTCTGTTCCTCCTCCCCATAATTCCTCTGGAGTTGAGCCGGAATAGGGATAAAACCATCCCTGGTCATATTGTAATTTTTCATAGGGAGATGGGCTTTCCCCCCAGATTGGAGGTTGAGATAAAATGTAGCTATATTGAGCAACCCACTCCCGGGGAGCCCCATACTGTTTCATCCAATCAATCAGTAGTGCCCTCTCATCAATTTGGTGAAACATCTTTTTTCTCCGTACTTCCTTATTTCCTTACCTATCTTTTTAAAAGCAGCAATAAAACGGTAGCTCCTATCAAAATAGGGAAAAGCTTCGATGATGGTAAAATAGAAGCTTCCGCAACAGGCTGAGTTTCAGTAGACGGCGTTTTAGATACTACTTCAGATGGTGCCTCAGACGGCGCTCCAGCGGGAGCGGTTACGGGAACAGCTTCCGTTTCTTTTACCGATTCTGGAACCTGAAGGAGGCTCGACACAAGGACTCCCCATTGTCCTCTTGATGCAGTAGGAGCAGAATCCTGTTTGGGTTCACCCTGTTTAAGACCAACCTCTTCAAAGTTGGGGACCTCATTGATGAAATTTCTTGGCAATTGCGGAATTTCTTCCCAGGGTCCTGATGGAACTCCATTAGGTATGTGGCCGGAAGGGATCATGTGAAGTTGTTGATAGATTTTTTCTTTTCCCCATCGTCTTAAAGACCAGGAAGACTGAAATGGAGTGAGGACCTCTCCTTCAATCTTATTCACTCCTTTAGGTTTAACCCATTCGGGCCAATCAACACGGAATCTGCCTCTGGCTGAGCTTTCTTCCGCCGGAGTAGGAGATAACTTAGGAACAAGATTCAGGTCTCCCGGAATAATTAATTCATTTGCTGTTTGTTCCGTTGTTTGGAAAATATCAGGCAATGTCGATTGAGAAAACATCCTTTATCGCCTCCTTCGTCTGACAGTTGGTCTTCTTCTTCGAGTGCGTCGTTTACGTTCCACTCCAGGTCTCCAGGGGCCGGATGGTTTCATAGCGATAAGAATTCCGGCACCAATTATGCCAAGAATCGGCAGATTTTCTTTCGTAAAGGCTTTTTTTATAAAATTCTGAATAGTATCTCCAATCCCTGCCGTTCGGGGGAGATATCCTGGAGTCTCTTCTGGAGAAGGAGGAATCCCTTCCTCTCCGGTATCCCACCATCCTCCCCCGCCACCTCCGCCGGATGGGGTAGGAGTAATGCTAATAGGAACAGTTGTTTGTACCTGAATCCTTGCTAAGTTAATCCAATTTGCAACCTGTGCAGTTGTTGTCATCCCTGCCGCAACGGCAGAGTTGATCTCACTATCCGTATAACCATGGTCATGTAGCCAATCGTAATCAATTAATGGCCCCGCTACAGTTCTCTGATTATTAATCCAGGTAGCAATAGTGTAAGTCGTTGTCATCCCTGCCGCGAGGGCAGCCTGAATTTCTGCATCTGTATAACCTTGGGCATGTAGCCAATCATAATCAATTGCCGGAGGAGGAGGCGGCGGTGGCGGTGGTGGCGGCGGAGGAGGCTCAGCATGTTTTCTCTGTTTTTTAATCCACTGAGAAATGTCATATTTAGATTTCATTCCGGCATTCTTAGCAGCCTGAATCTCCTCTTCCGTATAACCTTTATCAAGTAACCATTGATGAATTTTTGCCTCCTTATCTATTTCATCTTGAAGTTTCTTTAATTGAGCCTTCAATTTACTAAGCTCTGATTTCTTCTTCTGTAAAGTTTTTTTCTCTTCTTTCGTAATCGTCTTATTCTTCTTTTTGTTCTCCAAATCAGTAATTTCAAGCTCCAGGGCATCGATTTGAGCCTGGAGATCACCTATTTCATCCCCGAATCCCCAGAGGTTTCCAAGAGATAGCCTTCTTCGATTTCTATAAAGAAAAGCGGGCGGATACTCTGTCACGGGTATGCTTCTTCGATTTCTATAACGAAAACCGGGCATAATATGATTAATAAACATGATTATTCCTCCATTCTTCCCTTCCGGGGAAAAAGTTCTCCCCGGAAAAGAAGATTAGACTAAGAAACGAGACTAGATTGCTTTCCTAGAAAGAGCCTCCGTTACAGCAGCCGCAAGGGCCGCAGCGATAGCCTTTACGCTTGCATCATCCAGTTGCACAGCCTTGATCACCATTGCCTCTCCCGCTCCTTGCTCAACAGGATTCCACTGATTATCAATCGCAATGTCTCCGTGACGGACGGCCTGTTTACCGATCATGTTTGCCGTCTCGACGGCATTTTGAAGGGCCTGATTCGCAATGACCTGCCTCTGATTGTCATACTGTTCAGCATCGGAAACGATCTTATCGATATGGCTTCGATTCCTGCGAATGGATTCCAGGCTTTCCTGTTGAAATTCATCATAGGTCCGTTTGATGTTAGCAAACCATGACTCATCCTTTCCGATCTCAAATTCTCTTTCTGCCATTTTAAACCTCCTTTCTTTTTTCTTTCGAGATTGACAAATTACCTAAACACCACTCAGGGTACACTTCCAGGTACACTTCACCTCCTTTCATAGCCCTAAAATCCACGGAACATATTGGCTAAGAATATCTTTGGGAACGACGAGCTTTGCGACCTCTATTGCAGATTGAACCCCTAACCTGACTCCATATCCAAGAGCAAATCCTTTATAATAATCTTCCTCCTTCCAGCATATTTCGGTTCCACATTTAGCTTTCTTGGCAATTTCAGTCATTTCTGCAATTCCTAACGAAATCGCAGGATTGGCAAGGAAGGCCCTTGCTTCGGCACCGTCCTGAAGCACAATCGGAAACCTTACCTTGCTGGTGGCTCCTGTTCCGTCAATGAATCCACAATTAAAGCTCCAGTGATCAAGCATTTGAGCGCCTAACTTTATATTCGCATTATAATTGCTCCGGTCAAATTTCTGAATCTGTTTACTAACCGAAGCGCATCCGGTAAAAGCAAATAGACTGACAACCAAGAGAATTGACAAAATTTTTTGGCCAGACCCCGACCCCAATGGCGGACCAGACCCGGACTCCAATGGCGGAGGAGTCTGCTTAATGTAATCGAAAAACGACTTAATTGCCGGAAGAAAAAGCAGTAGCCATTTCCACCAT